>Ga0172382_10000111_pt1 | contig 135807 bp, 120 predicted proteins | sample Leawel138RmetaG_FD_122245 | JGI IMG/M metagenome (GOLD analysis project Ga0172382, IMG submission 122245) | Leachate microbial communities from a municipal landfill in Southern Ontario, Canada - Leachate well 138R metaG | ecosystem: Engineered > Solid waste > Landfill > Unclassified | place... | reverse complement strand
GTGCGGAATCCTTGGATCAGTTAATATAAATTTTTCTGAAGATGTTCTGAACCTTATAAAACACAGAGGCCCAGACTTCTCTCAGATTTGCAACTATAAATTGGGTGATAATAAAGTTCTTTTTGGGCACAGAAGGCTGTCAATTGTAGATCTTACTGCGGCAGGCAATCAGCCGATGGAAACCAAAGATGGAAACTATTCAATAATACTCAATGGTGAAATATACAATCATGAGGATTTAAGAAAAACAATAAATGATATTAATTTCAAAGGTCACTCTGATACAGAAACCATTCTTAATTATATAGCCAAAAACGGTATTCAATCTGTAAAAGACTTCAATGGGATTTTTGCATTTTGCTTTCTGGATAAACAAGAGCAGAAAATTTATCTTGTTCGAGATCCGTTTGGTGTCAAACCGGTTTATTATTACAAATCAGATAACGGATTCTTATTCTCTTCTGAAATCAGACCAATAAAAAGTCTGATTGATACCTCTTTGGATAAAGATTCTCTATCAGAGCTTTTAAAACTGAGATTCAATCCGTCTGACGACACACTTTATATGGAGATAAAAAAATTACTGCCCGGACACTGTTTAACGTATGATATAAAAAAAAACAGTATTGAACTAAAACCCTTATTGGTATCTCAGCCAAATAAAAAAGAATTTAGTTTTAATCAGGCAGTAAATCAATACGGTGATCTGTTTGAGAAAGCTGTCAAACGTCAATTGATGTCTGATGTGGAATTGGGTGTACTTCTGAGTGGCGGTATCGACTCGGCACTTGTCACCTATTTTGCAGTCAGAAACTCTGCTACCAAGATCAAATCTTTTACCGTCGGATTCGATAATAAAGATGAATCAAACGAACTTGATGATGCACGCGAATCGGCATCGATACTTAATACATTGCATCACGAGATTGTAATCGGTCAAAATGATTTTATTAATGCATTTGAAAAAATAGTCCAAATCGTTGAAGAACCTTTGGGGACAACTTCATCAATACCAATGTACTATTTGAACCAAAAGGTGTCAAAACACGTTAAAGTTGTTTTAACCGGGCAGGGGGCAGATGAGCCATTGGGTGGGTATCCGAGGTATAGATCGGAGATAATTCGAAACAACTTTCCAAATTTTGTTCTTGAAGGATTAAAACCATTTTCCTCATTTTTTAAAAATGAAAAGATTAGAAGATTTTTATACTCGTCCTATGAAACCGATTTGGTTAAACGTTTTGAGAAAACATATTCACTTTTTACCGAGGAGGATATTTATAAATTAACAGGCACAAATGATTCCAGAAGCAGAAAAAGGATTAATTACTTTTGCCAACTGCTCAATGTAAATAAATTGACAGCAGCAGAAGCAATGATGGCAGTTGATCTCAGGATGAATCTGGCAGATGACCTTTTGCTGTACACTGACAAAATTTCAATGAATTTTGCAATAGAAACCAGGGTTCCTATACTTGATCTCGAACTTGTTGAATTTATACAGTCACTTCCATTAAAATATAAAATCAATAATGGCAATGGAAAATTTATTCATAAAGAATTTGCCAAATCTGTATTGCCTGAAAAGATAGTGAAAAGAAAAAAGAAGGGTTTTCTTTCGCCAACAAAAGAATGGTTTAATCAGGGCTTGAGCAATTTAATTTATTCAGCTGTAAATGATGATTATACTCAGTTCAATCGCCTCTTTGATAAGGACGAAGTAATGAAAGTGCTTGAAAAACACAAAAAAGGATACAATCAGGAAAAACAATTGTTTTTGTTATTGTCAATTTACTTCTGGCTAAAAAACAACCGGAATCAAATATTCTGAAATGGAGAAATGTAGAATTGAAATATTAAATACTTTTTATGACAATCACTCAATGAAAGAAACCATAGAGCTTGTTAGAAATGGAATCGAAAATAAAAAACAGATTCATCATACGGTGATAAATGCCAATAAGATTGTTTTATTACAAAAAGACAATGAACTCAGAGAAAGTGTTAATTCAGCCGATTTGATAAATATTGACGGCAAAGGAGTGTTATGGGCTGCTAAAATTTTGGGTAAACCCGTTAAAGAACGTGTAACAGGAATCGACTTAATGATGGAATGTCTGAAATTATGTCAGGAAAATGGATATAAAGCTTATTTCTTTGGTACAAAAGAAGAGACCCTTCTAAAATTAATTGACAACATTACAAAGGACTTTGGTGGGAATATAATAGCCGGATATAGAAATGGTTATTACCAACCTGAAGAGGAAAGTATTATAGTTGAAGAAATTCGAAAGGCCAAACCTCAAATTTTATTTGTTGCAATTCCTTCGCCTAAAAAAGAAAACTTTTTATTCAGAAATAAAAACGAACTTAAAGATGTGAATTTTATAATGGGTGTAGGAGGGAGTTTTGATGTAATTGCAGGCAAGGTAAGAAGAGCTCCTTCTTGGATGCAAAAGGTGGGTTTGGAATGGTTCTTTAGATTAATCCAGGAACCCAAAAAGATGTGGAAAAGATATTTGATAGGAAATCTAATTTTTGCCCGAATAGTTATTAAGCATAGATTTAGTGCTGAAAATTAAACCATGAACTACGGTAATAAACAAAATATATTTCTGATAATTGTTCAGCTTCTGGCTGACATTCTCTTGTTGTGTTTATTGTTCTTTATTTTTCTGTTTATTCACAATCCGGGAATTGACAAAACAATGGAAAATATGGGAAACCTTATCAACTCCCATTATAAAGCATTAATCCTAATCATTTTTTCCTGGCTTCTTATTTCAAATTCCACTAAAATTTATTTCAGTTTCCTTTCTGACCGGTTTATTGATTTTTTCAGGAAATTTTTCTTTCAAATTTTCCTTTTCGGAATAATCTTATTTGCTGTTTCAGGTCTGAAATCAGAAGATTTATTTACTAATACTGAGACGGTTTATTTCATCTTGTTACTATTTATTATCGACTTCATATATAAACTGCTTTTATTTTACTTGATTAAATACTTGATAAAAATTGGGAAAATCGTAAAGGAAAGAATACTGATTATTGGAGAGAACTCAAATACTGAATTATTTAGAAAAATAATTACTGATAACCCTGAGTACGGCATCGTAATAGAAGAGCATTTGATTTTGACCGCTGAACAATTTGAAACAGGAGACTTTGCAGATAATCTTATCAAACAGATTCGTAAAAATAAAATTGATACCTTTTATATTTGTGAGGGCAGCAACCTTAATAAACCCAATACAGAAAAAATTTTAAAAATAGCTGAAGATAATTTTCTAAAAGTAAAATTTATTTTTGACTCAGCCTTAGAAAACATAAGTACGATGGATGTTTTATTTATAGAAACTTTCCCTGTCTTTACATATAATAAACTTCCCCTCGAAAATTTAATCAACCGATTTATTAAAAGATCATTTGATATCATTTTTTCTATTACTATTTTCGTAATATTCCTCTGGTGGCTCCTGCCAATTCTTTCCATCGCGGTTTTCTTCTCTCAGGGCCGTCCTATCTTTTATACCCAAAAACGAAACGGACTCAACGGAAGAGAGTTTAACTGTCTCAAATTCAGAACTATGCGCCCCGATAAATTCAATGATAGAAAACCAACCGAAAGAGACGACCCCAGAGTAACCAGACTCGGACGAATCCTTCGTAAAACGAGTTTGGACGAATTGCCTCAATTCTTTAATGTCCTGAAAGGCGAAATGTCAATCGTCGGCCCGAGACCGCACATGGTTTCAGAAAATGAGTCGTATGCAGAGATTATCAAAAAATATTCGCTCCGTCATTATGTGAAACCCGGAATCACCGGACTGGCACAGATCAGAGGTTACAGAGGAGCAATCGATTCTGAAAAAGATATGGAACTCCGGGTGAGGACAGATATTTATTATGTCAGAAACTGGTCTTTCCTGCTCGATCTGCTGATTATCTACAAAACCGTCAGACTGGTTCTTGCCGGCGACGAAAACGCAATCTGATTCAGACTTTGAGCCACAAAAAAACCTGTGTCAAATCCAATCGGCTGACACAGGTCTGCTATTTCTCAATAAATTATTTTATCGGCCGTTTACCAGCCTTTGTATTCTTTGTCTTCTTTGTTTCCGAAGCTTGCCAGTTTGTACAGCCACCATCCGATCAGACCGAAACCGACAATAAACAGTATCCAGTCAAATGAATGTGCAATCGGCTCCAAAAGATTTTCAAATGTCCAGAGGAAGAAATGTCCGAGTCCAAACCAAATATCTGTAAGTATTCCCATATCTTTGTAATCTTAAGTGGCAAAGTTAAAAAAATGTTGGTAAAGATACTTTCGCAAAAATCATTTTTGTTACAATTTTTTCTCGGAGCCTTGTTTTTAGCTTTGTTTTTTCTCAGTTTACAACCCGTCCGCACCGATCTGTACAGCATTTCAGCAATTTTGCAGCTGCTCCTGACGGCTGTCGTCTGTCTGCTATTTTATAACTATTCTAATTTAGTCAAATCTGCCGGTTTCGGTCTCTGGTTCTATCTGATCTGGGTACTGATGTTTTCAAAGATCACCGCCGATCTGCCGATGACCGCTTCACTTCTGTTCTGTTCAATGATTTTTTGGAGATGGATTTCTGCTGCCAATCCGGGAGAAAACCGAAAGATTATGTTTGAAAGCGGTTTTCTTTTGGCTGTTTCGGCTTTGTTCTTTCCACCGTCGATTTTTCTGATCGTCTTTGTACTGGTCGCCTATTTTTATACCCAGACGCTGAATCTGAGAGGCATGCTGCTGCTGATCATCGGACTTTCACTGCCGGTTCTGATAGCAACTCAGATTCTTTATCTCACTGGACATTTTGATCTGATCGATCATTATTTTGAATCCTTTTATCTGAATTTTTGGAATGTTCCGGTCTGGACACTGATTCCTGTCGGGCTGCTTATCCTGATCAGTTGGATGGACCATCTGACTAAATTTGCCACCCAGAATATTTACAAAAGACATAAATATTTTCTGATCTTTATTTATTTTGTCAATTGGATGATCATACTGGCTCTGTACGGTGGAAATGAAGTGTATTCACTGATGTTTCTCGGCTTTCCGATTTCAATTTTTTTAAGTCGTTTTGTACAGTATGCTTCATCTGCCGGAAAAAAAGAATTCTGGCTTTGGATATTTGCGATTTTTGGGATGTTCTATATTTTCGAGGCTGAATTGATTCAGCTTTACAACAGCATTTTAGGCGATATCTCTTTCCAGTTTTAGATTTTCACCGTCAAAAACCGCATAGGTGAAGTGCCCCACCCAGTCGCCGAGATTCACATATTTTGAATTTTTACCCAGCTCAATCTGCATCGGCAGATGACGATGACCAAACAGGAAATAGTCAAAATGCTCCATTTCGAGTTTTTTGAGTGAATAAATCGCAAGCCATTCTTGGTCTTCTCCAAGGAATTTCACATCCTCGGCTCCCGAAATCAGTTTGTTTTTTCTTGAAGTTGTAATGCCTAACCAAACCGCAAAATCGGGATGAAGCAAATAAAAAAGAAACTGTGCAATTTTGTTGGTAAACACTTTCTTCATCCGTTTGTAACCTTTGTCGCCCGGTCCCAAACCGTCACCGTGTGCAATAAAAAATCTGGTTTTGTTGATTACAAATGTCTTTCTGTCTCTGAAAATCGTCGCATTGATTTCTTTTTCGAGATAATCTCTCATCCACAAATCATGATTTCCGGTCCAAAAATAAATCTGAATTCCCGAATCCGAAAGTTCGGCAAGCTTTCCAAGCACCCTCACAAAACCTCTGGGCACCACCTGTCTGTATTCAAACCAAAAATCAAACAGATCACCCAAAAGAAACAGATACTGACAGTCTGATTTGATCTCGTCGAGCCAGCGTACAAAACGTTTTTCACGGATTCTGCTTTCAAAATCATCGGGTGCACCGAAATGCTGATCCGATGCAAAATAGGCCCTCTTTCCCTCTTTCAGCTTTAATTCTATCTGTTGTCCTCCGCCTGCCATTCTGCATAAGATGTTTCGGTTTCGTGCAGTCTCACGGATTGCAGCGCTACTTCAGGATTCAGTTTCGAACGAATCAGATTCACCATATCGATCAGCATATTTTCACAGCTTGGCTGATAATCTGTAAAGATCACTTTGTGCCCTTCGGCAATCAGTTTTTCGCCCAATTCTTTGTGGGGTGAATTCACATTCAGCAGTATCGAATGATCAAATTTGTCAACCACTTCCGATCTTACAATTTTTTTGATATCACCAAAATCGATTACCATCCCGAATTTTGGGTTGTCAGAATCAGAAATCGGAGTTCCGATGACGGTAACAAACAGTTTGTAGGAATGACCGTGTATATTTTTGCACTTGCCGTCATAGCCGTAAAGCGCATGTGCGGTTTCAAAATTAAAAGACTTGGTGACCCTTACTTTATTCATTATCTTTATAGGTGTGAACCAAATGCAAAGTTAATGGAAATCCTGTCAATCGGAAATTCGGTACTTAATTTATTTTTTCCAAGACGCTGTCTGAATTGCGATTCGGTAATTTCGTCAGACAATCCGCTTTGTGTCAGCTGTGCCGCAGAATTGCCCTATACCCATTGGAATGCGGACAAAAAGAATTTTGCCTACCGAAAGCTCAAACCGCTCTGTACCGTCAGTTTTGCACACAGTCTGCTGTTTTTCAGACACGACAATGTTACCCAGAAATTGCTTCATTTTCTAAAATACCACGGACATCTCTCAATCGGAAGGCTGCTTGCCGACAAGACTTCCGAAACGATTGGTCTGTCTGATTTTGACGGTATCATTCCGGTTCCGGTTCATCCGAAAAAATTGAAGAAAAGAGGTTATAATCAGGTGATTCCTTATGCAGAAACTTTGGCAAAAAATGCAGGAATCCCTTTGATTGATGATTTTCTGATTCGGGTTGAAAACAATCCTTCGCAGGTTCATAAAAACAGAGAAAAAAGACTCAATTCAATCAAAAATGCGTTTGGTCTCAAAGATGAAAAATTAAAAGGAAATTTTATACTGGTCGATGATGTACTGACCAGCGGTGCAACTCTTTCGACCTGTGCCAATCTGATCGTTTCATCGACCGATTCAAAAATTGCGGTAATGACCATCGCCTGCACCGTTTGATTTCAAATGAAAACCATAACTTTAAAACCTGAAAAAAAAATCAAAATATGAAACTGACAGGTCCGTTTTCACAAATCCTGACGCTTTCGGGAATTCCGTTCAAGGGAGCAGTCAAAGACGAACAGCTTGAAATCATCACTGACGGAGGCATCGTTACGGCTGACGGAAAAATCATAAAAACCGGTTCTTTTGAAAGATTGAGAAATGAATTTCCAAATACCGAAATCGAAGAAATCAAAGGAAAAAATGTGTTGCTTCCCGGATTGATCGACAGCCATACCCATATTTGTTTTGGCGGAAAAAGAGCAAAGGATTTTGCAATGCGACTCAATGGAAAGACCTATCTTGAAATCGCAGAAATCGGCGGTGGAATCTGGAGTTCGGTGACCAATACACGGATTGAAACCGAAGAACAACTGTTTCAATCTACTTTTAAAAAATCAGAAAGACTGATCAATAACGGAATCACAACCATCGAAATCAAAAGCGGTTACGGTCTGAGTCCAGAGCATGAAATCAAAATGCTGAAAGCAATCAATCGGGTTAAGGAACAATCTGAGGCAACCATCGTTCCTACATTTTTGGGTGCGCACATGAAACCAAGAGATTTTGAAGGCAGTAATTCGGAATATCTTCAGCTTTTGGTCGATCAGGTTTTTCCAATCATCAAATCAGAAAATCTTGCAAAACGAATCGATATTTTTACAGAGAGATCAGCATTTTCAATTGAAGAAAGCAAAATTTATCTGCAAAAAGCAAAAGAAAACGGTTTTGAAATCACGGTTCATGCCGACCAGTTTACTCCGGGTGCAAGTGTGATGGCAGTTGAATTTGGTGCAATGAGTGCTGATCATCTTGAATTTTCGGATGATAATGACATCCGGGCGCTTGCCGGCAGCGATACAGTGGCAACCGTTCTTCCGGGTGCATCCATCGGATTGGGTATGCAGTATGCGCCAGCAAGAAAACTCCTTGATTCCGGCGCCTGTCTCGCAATTGCGTCCGACTGGAATCCGGGTTCAGCACCAATGGGCGATTTGCTCACCCAGGCTTCGGTATTGGCAACTTTTGAAAAACTGTCGATGGCAGAAGTGTTGTCGGGCATTACTTTCAGATCTGCAAAAGCATTGAATCTGACCGACAGAGGCGTTTTGGAAACCGGAAAAAAAGCAGATTTTATCAGTTTTCCGACCGATGATTTCAGAGACATCATTTACAACCAGGGACAGTTGAAACCCAATGGGGTTTGGAAAAGAGAAAAAAGAATCTTCTAAAATTATAATCTGAAGTTTTCGGAGATGATTTTAATTCTTCACAATGATTTAAATGCAATAACTCTTCTTGGGTTTGAAACCCTTGAAGGGTTAAGAAATAATCGCTCAAAATCATCATATTAACACATTTTTCACTACTTTTGGGCACAATTTAATTAACACAGCATGATTCAATCGATGACCGGATACGGAAAGGCGATAGTAAACTGTACTGTAAGAAAAATTACGGTGGAAGTTCGATCACTCAACAGCAAATCACTTGACCTGAGTACCCGGCTGCCCTATCTTTATCGGGAAAGAGAATTGGAAATCAGAAAAATCATTTCAGAAGATCTTCAGCGAGGAAAAATCGACTTTTCAATTCAGTCTGAGGCAAACTCAGACAACAAAAGCCAGAAACTCAATCCGCAGGTGATCAAATCCTATATGAACGAATTCAAGGAAATCGTACCGAATGCCAGCGACACCGAACTGCTATCAATCACGATGAGACTGCCCGATGTGGTGGATTATACAAGTGATGAAATCAGCGATGAGGAATGGAACAGAGCATTGGGCTGCATCAGAATTGCAATCGATAATCTGATTGAATTCAGAAAAACCGAAGGTGCGGTACTCGAAAAAGATTTTGTCAAAAGAATCAAAATCATTGAAGATCTGCTCACTCAGATCGAACCTTTTGAAAAAGAAAGAATCGGTACGCTGAAAGAAAGATTTGCAAAAAATCTGGAAGAGCTCAAAACTGATTATGACAATAACAGATTTGAACAGGAGCTGATTTATTATCTTGAGAAGCTTGATATTACAGAAGAAAAAGTCAGACTGAAAAATCATTGCGAATATTTTTTGGAAACCCTTGACACAGACTGTTCTGAAGGAAAAAAACTCAATTTCATCTGTCAGGAAATCGGTCGTGAAATCAATACACTCGGGTCAAAATCAAATCATTCGGAAATGCAGCGGATAGTGGTCCAGATGAAGGATGAACTTGAAAAAATTAAAGAACAGGTTCAGAACATCCTCTAAATTAATCATCAATCCTGAACGGTATGGACAAAGGAAAACTGATCATTGTTTCTGCTCCGTCGGGCGCCGGCAAAACCACACTTGTCAAATATTTGCTTGAAAAAATTGACGAACTTGAGTTTTCGGTTTCCTGCGCAACCCGTCAGCCGAGACCCAATGAAAAAAACGGTGTTGATTATTATTTTATCTCCGTCGAAGAATTCAGAAAAAAAATAAAAAACGATGAATTTGCCGAATGGGAAGAGGTTTATACAGATTCGTATTACGGAACTTTGAAATCAGAAATTGAAAGAATTACTTCGAAAGGAAATTCTGTAATCTTTGATATCGATGTAGTAGGCGGAGTCAATCTGAAAAAATTATATCCCAAAAATTCACTTTCAATCTTTATCATGCCACCTTCGATTGAAGAACTTGAAAACCGGCTCAGGGACAGAAAAACAGAAAGTGAAGAAAAATTAAGACAAAGAGTTGAAAAAGCAACCGGGGAACTGCGGATGTCATCTGAATTTGACTGCATCATCCTCAATGACCGGCTGAAGGAAAGCAAAATCGACATTTTGAAAACTGTCAGAGATTTTCTCGACGGACAATAAGGAAATCGAGAGCCTAAAACACGGTTTTCCAACTTGGAGTTTTCAAATCATTTTGTACATTTATAAACTAAAATTGCCCGAAAGGGCAACAGACAATATCACAATTCAAAAAATTAAAAACGGCGAAATGACAGAAATTAAAAAATTAAGCCCAGAGGATTTGAAAGACAATCCCGTCATTGCCCAGATGGGTCAATACAATCACGAACAAATTTTGTTTTGCAACGATAATGAGACCGGATTAAAAGCAATCATAGCCGTTCACAATACAGTCCTCGGCCCTGCACTCGGCGGAACCAGAATGTGGAAATACAACAATGAGATGGAGGCACTCAACGACGTGCTCCGTCTGTCGCGCGGAATGACTTACAAAAATTCGATCTCGGGTCTGAATCTCGGCGGCGGAAAAGCAGTGATTATCGGAGATTCAAAAACCCAGAAATCAGAAGCCTTCTTCAGAAGATACGGCCGTTTTATTGACAGCCTCAACGGGATTTATATCACAGCCGAGGATGTGGGAACCAGCACCCAGGATATGGTTTGGGTACATGAGGAAACCAATCATGTCTGCGGTCTGCCAGGAAAGAGCGGCGACCCTTCACCGATCACCGCGCTGGGTGTGTATGTGGGAATGAAAGCCTGCGCAAAACTTCAATTCGGGAATGACAGTCTGAACGGAAAGAAAGTTGCGGTTCAGGGTGCCGGACATGTGGGTCAGTATCTGATGAAACATCTGCATGAAGAAGGCGCACAAATTTTTGTGACAGACATAGATCAGGCCGCACTCAAAAAAGCAGCTGACAGTTTTGGCGCTTCGGTGGTTGGAGTGGATGAAATCTATGATGTTGATATGGACATTTATGCCCCTTGTGCATTGGGAGCAACTGTTAATGATAATACCCTTTCGAGACTGAAATGCTCGATCATTGCAGGTTCTGCCAACAATCAGCTGGCGGATGAAAATGTACACGGAAAGGTAGTGCTCGAAAAGGGAATCATTTATGCACCCGACTTTGCAATCAATGCAGGCGGTGTGATCAATGTGTATGCAGAAGTCAAAGGCCTTTCTGCTGAATGGGCACTTGACAAAGCAAGAAATATTTATGATACGGTCTATCAGATCATCAAAAGATCTGCCGACGAAAAGATTCCTTCTTATGCGATTGCAAATAAAATTGCAGAGGAAAGAATCGCTGCCGGCGAGAAGGCGGAGGTCTGAATCCTATAAAATTCATTGAAACTCCGGCCGGAAAATAAATTTCCGGCCGGAGTTTCATTTTGGCCAGATTGAACCAACCAAATTGAAAGATTCAGCGGAAGTGCTTTATAAAAATCCAAAAATTAGGCTTAACTTGTGTGGACTTTAACAAAAAAAATAAAACAATATGGCAGATTCAGAAATTCGCGGCCCACAGAGATTGGGTCCGCTCACTCCGCTGGTCGGAGAATGGGAAGGCGATGCAGGTGTCGACCTTTCCTATCACAACAATGACGATGTAACCGAAAAAACTTCTTATTTTGAAAAAGCCTGGTTCAAACCGATTCCAAAACAGGAAAACGGAAAACAGTTTCTCGAAGGTCTTTCATACAAATCAATTGCATGGCGACACGGCGAAGAGGCGATGGAACCTTTTCATGACGAAGTTGGTTTTCTGCTTTGGGACAAAGAGAGAGGGCAGGTGATCAGAACCGTGGTATTCGGTCGCGGAATTGCCATCATGGCAGGCGCAGATGCCGGACCGAGAGACAAAGAAATTCACTTGAAGGCAACACCGGGCGATCCGTGCTACGGAATTCTTCAAAACCGCTATCTGTTGGAAAGAGCTGAGTTGAAAAGTTTTGAAAGCACAATCAAATTCAATGATGACGGCACATTCACCCATTCATCGGATATCGTGCTGAAACTCGCCGCTCAGGGCGGTCTGGAAATGCATCATACCGATGTGAACACGCTGCATAAAGTAAAGCACTATCATCCGGGTTCTGAATATCAATGACAGAAATTCAATTTAAAGAAAATTAAAAAACGGATGAATCGGGTTTTCGATTCATCCGTTTTTTATTTGTTCTATAATTTTTCACTCTACTGTAACAGATTTTGCCAGATTTCTTGGCTGGTCCACATTTCTGCCGAGTTTAACGGCAATATAGTAAGAAAGCAGCTGAAGTGGAATTGCGGCCAATATCGGGCTGAACTCTTCGGATGAATTTGGAATTTCAATCACATGATCTGCAATTTTGCTCAATTCGGTGTCGCCTGTATTGACCACCGCAATGATCTGGCCTTTTCTTGCCTTGATTTCCATTGCATTGCTGACTACTTTTTCATAATAACCTGTTCTCGGCGCAATGATCAGTACCGGCATATTTTCATCGATCAGTGCAATCGGTCCGTGCTTCATTTCAGCAGCCGGATAGCCTTCTGCGTGGATGTATGAAATTTCTTTCAGCTTCAAAGCTCCTTCCAAAGCAGACGGGAAATTGTAGCCTCTTCCCAGATAAAGTGCATTGGTCGCATGCTTGTATTTTTCAGAAATTTCAATCACTTTTTCGGCCGAATTTTCAAGCGTCTTTTGAACCAGTTCAGGAATATTGTCCAACTCGCTGATCAGTGAATTGAATCTTTCTTTGCTCAAATTTCCGTTGTGTTTTCCAAGCTTGATGGCAATCAGTGAAAGTATGGTCAGCTGAGCCGTAAATGCTTTGGTAGATGCCACACCGATTTCGGGTCCGGCATGTGTATATGAACCTGCATCAGTGATTCTTGCAATCGACGACCCCACAACATTGTTGATTCCGTAAATGAACGCGCCTTTTTCGCGCGCCAGTTTCAATGCGGCAAGTGTATCTGCGGTTTCTCCCGATTGTGAAATTGCGATCACCACATCTTTTCGGTTGATGATCGGATTTCTGTATCTGAATTCAGATGCATATTCAACTTCGACCGGAATTCTGGCCAGATCTTCGATCAGATATTCACCAATCAGACCGGCATGATAAGAAGTTCCGCAGGCAACAATGATGATTCTTTTTGCATTCAGAAATTTTTCCTGATAGTCCCAGATGCCCGCCATTTTGATGATTCCTTCATCGACCAGCAGTCGCCCTCTCATCGTGTCGCGTATCGATTTGGGCTGTTCATAAATCTCTTTCAGCATAAAATGCTCATAACCGCCTTTTTCGATTTCCTCCAGATTGATTTTCAGCTCCTGAACAGTATGTGTAACCTTCAGATTGTCTTTGATTTTTCTGATGTCTATGTCTTTGTCTCTTCTGATGGTCGCCATTTCGCCGTCGTCGAGATAGAAGGCTTCTTTTGTAAATTCCAAAAACGGTGAAGCGTCAGAAGCGATAAAAAATTCATTGTCACCGATTCCGATCACCAGCGGACTTCCCAGTCTGGCAACCACGATTTCGTCCGGATCATTTTTATCCATCACCGCAATCGCATAAGCACCGACGACCTCGTTCAGCGAATATCTCACTGCTTCGGTCAGGTTCAGATTTTCTTTGTCTTTGAAATATTGAATCAGATTGACCAGCACTTCGGTATCGGTTTCGCTGTGAAACACAAATCCTTTCTGGATCAGCTCTGTTTTTAGTGAATCATAATTTTCGATAATTCCGTTGTGTACCAAAACGATCTGTTCGTCATTTGACAGATGCGGGTGAGAATTCACATCATTGGGTTCACCGTGGGTTGCCCAACGGGTATGGCCGACACCCAGAGTGGATCCGTTGTTTAGAAATTTAGATTTTTCTTCCAATTCTGAAACCTTACCCTTGGTTTTGACAAGTCCGAAACCATTGTCTTCCATCACCACCACACCGGCACTGTCATAACCTCTGTATTCGAGTCTTTTCAGTCCGTTGATGATGATCGGATATGCTTTTCTGTTTCCCAGATAACCTACAATTCCACACATATCTCCTTATTTTTTGGTATAATAAATCTTAAGTCTCAGTTTTTTATCACTTTGTTCCGAATTGTTACCGTGCAGCACTACCCGATTCGGATTGAATGCTCTGTCGCTGTAGAACGGACTGGCCGGATTCATGATTTCAGAATAACTCGAAGTCGGCGACATCAGGAAATTTCCAAGACTCAGAACGATTTTTGCATCTTCATAAACGATTCCTTTTTCAACGATTTCTTTGATGTAGTCGGTAATCCTGATCGTATATTTTTTGTCGTCGTCTTTGAAATTATACATCGGGTTGAACTGTACAAATGTGGGATAGCGATTATAGAAACTTGTAATATCCTTAAAGTTTTTGTTTTTGACTTTTCCGTCTTCTGTATAATTGTTCCAAGCGTACAAATAAGGCGGCTTTTTGAGCCCATAACTGTCATCGACGCTAAAATTCAATTCTGCGCCCACAATCGCCCATCCGTCATTTTCAACATGATTTCTGATTTCATTCAGTTCATCCTGATTGATTTTAATGATCGTTTTGGTGCCGTCCAATCCCGACAGATAAAGTCTTGGATCGCCCTCGACCGTATTTGGATTGGTGTATGCATTCACAAACTGTGAACTTCTGTTGGTGTGTTCAAACTGATTGACCTGTACATTGTATCCAGGCGAACTGCTCCAATAAGTGCTGAAGAACAGCGGCAATGCACCGTTTTTGTTTTCAACCTCACCATCGTCATTGGTTTTGTCAAAATTGTAATACATCACAAGATTGAAAGAAGACGAGTTGGGCTGAAAGTTAAACAGAAATCCCTGATTGTCAACGGTACTGATTTCTATTCCTCTGAAAAAATTTCTGATAAATGAAGCCTGGTCGCCCATTCCGCTCGAGCCCTGATTTCCAATAAATTTTTGTTCGAAATAATATTTGTTCAGTTTGACTTTATAAACCACTGAAGGCAATTCGGTTTCGGGGTCGTTCAGCTTTTTGGTTTGAACTGTGACAATATCTTTTGTAATCTGTTGAGTTCCGAGCACTTCAAAAAATGTTTCGATATGATTGATATTGTCGCATCCCTGACAGTTTGCCAGTGCCGGATTTGAATAATGAATCGAATCCTGAGACTGCATATATTTTGAAACTTCTTTGACCCTAAGTGTGATGGGTGTATCAGCATTTCCGTATATTGAATCCAGTTTGTAGGTTCTTTTGATTCTGATGGTCGCTGTGTCTGAAGGCTCCTGACCTTCGGGCAGATAGACATAGGTGGTATCGATTGTAATATCATCTTCGCCGGTTTTGTAAAATACCGGAATGTTGAGTATCACCGAATCCATTTTTGCATTGTCTCCAAAATCAGGATTCAGTATTCCGATACGTGCCTGCGAATAAAACTTTGACTTTACTCTTCCAAAGACCGGATCTTCATACACACCGAGTATTCCCGACTGCAGAACCTGCTCGTCCGAACGGATCGAGTCGTTGTTGGTGTTGTAAGAAACAACGTCTGCGTAATAAACATTTGAGGAGGCACCATTGAAAATTCCGCTTCCTATTTCATTTACATCATTTTCACAAGAAAAGACAAGAAGTGCTGTTGCGCAAACTGTTATTGCAGCAACGAATTTTGAAAATCCTTTCATCAATAATTATTAGTTTTCATTCATTAATTCTTCTGCATAGAAAACTTTGTAGGCTTCGCAGATTCCGTCAACCGGACAGTATTCCATGACGGGAATGTTTTTGGATTCAAGATATTTGTTGATTGATTCAGGCAAGAATTCCTCTCCCTTCACGGCAGCATCCGCATATCTCAAAGCTGATTTTACTATCGCTTCGTAATCCGGCGTTTTAAGAAATTTTGCAACTTCACCGTTTATACCGTCAAAGGCAAGTTTGTTTCCGATTTCTAAATTCAGCTGACCGTCAAAAGGATTGTCGTAAAGCGAGACAACCACTTTTGCTTCGTTAAAGAATGAATCTTCTGCGTAATATTCTTTGAGGTAGGCAGGAACCAAACCTGACATCCAGCCCAGTATGTGAACCACATCGGGCTTCCAGTTCAGTTTTTTTACGGTTTCCAAAACTCCTTTGGCAAAGAAAATGGCACGCTCGTCATTGTCGTTGAAAAGCTCACCTCTGTCGTCGGTATAAACCGATTTTCTTTTGAAGTACTCTTCGTTGTCAATGAAGTAAACCTGAATCTTCTCACCCGGTACCGAAGCCACCTTTATGATGAGCGGCTGGTCCATATCGTTTATGATCAGATTCATCCCCGAAAGACGGATCACCTCGTGGAGTTGATGCCTTCTTTCATTTATGACCCCGAATCTTGGCATAAAAATCCTGACATCCGCACCTTTATCATTCATCGCTTTGGGAATTCTTAAAGATTGCAGAGACATGGGAGATTCAGGAAAGTAGGGGATCATTTCAGTTGTTACGTACAAAATACGATTTCCGTCCATACTCAAACTCATTAAATACTTGAAATTCTGCACAAAGATACGAAATTTCTGCGACATTTGATATCCTTGTATTATTTTTGCTTTCTTTAAGAAAGAATTTAACATTATCGGATGATTGTTTACCGGAAATCTGAAGAGGTCGAAAAAGAGGTTTTGGCCATAAGAAAAACAGAAAAAAAAATTGGATTTGTACCGACCATGGGCGCGCTTCATCAGGGTCATCTTTCATTGGTAGAACATTCTGAAAAAGAGAATGATTTCAACATCGTCAGCATATTTGTCAACCCGACACAATTCAACAACAGCGCCGATCTCGAAAAATATCCGAGAACCGAATTGGCGGATCTGAAACTGCTTGAGGAAATCGGCTGCGATGCGGTTTTTATTCCTACAGTGGATGAAATTTATCCGAACGGAAGCCATTCTGAAAAGTTTGATTTCAACGGACTCGAATTTCAGATGGAAGGAAAATTCAGACCCGGTCATTTTGACGGTGTCGGAACTGTGGTCAAAAGATTGTTTGGAATGATTAAACCTGACAATGCCTATTTTGGTGAAAAAGATTTTCAGCAGCTGAGAATTATACAGCAAATGGTCAATTCAGAAAAAATGAATGTCAGAATTGTTCCGGTTCCGATCAAAAGAGAAAAAGACGGTTTGGCAATGAGTTCAAGAAATCTCAGGCTGACCGCTGAAATGAGAAATGAGGCACCTTTGATTTATAAAATCCTGAAAGAATCAAAGGATTATTTCAAAAATCATTCGGTGAAAGAAACCGAAAAATTCGCAAAAAAACGGTTTGATCAAACCGCGCTCAGACTCGAATATTTTGAAATTGCAGACGAAGAAACACTTGAATCTGCGCACCAAAATCCGGATTCAAAACATCTGCGCGCCTTTGTCGCCGCATTTGCGGGCGATATCAGACTGATTGACAATCTGAGAATAAAATAAGGCATAAATATTGTTTTTTAAAAATCTCACTACATTTGCCGAATTATGATGATAGAAATTGTTCGTTCAAAAATTCACCGAGTTAAAGTTACTGCTGCCGATTTGAATTATATCGGGAGCATCACCATTGATCAGGATTTGCTCGATGCGGCCAATATGATTTCGGGTGAAAAAGTTCAGGTGGTCAATATACAGAACGGAGAACGTTTTGAGACATACACCATTCCGGGCGCCAGAGGCAGCGGTGAAATTTCTGTCAACGGTCCTGCCGCAAGAAAGGTTCAGCCGGGTGACATCGTTATTGTGATGAGTTATGGTTTGTTTGAATTTGAAGAAGCAAAAAAATTTAAACCGTCCATTATTTTTCCAAACGAAGAGACAAACCGTCTGGACGGATAATGAAATCAAAAATCAGTCATCTTATTTTTGTCACGGTAGCCATCATCCTGGCCGCCGTTTTTATTTGGCTGACCGCCAGACAAACCAACTTTGAGGTTTTAGTAAACGCAGCAGAAAATGCCAACTATTTTTGGTTTGTGCTATCGGTGTTTCTGAGCATTGTATCTTACTGGCTCAGAGCAGTCAGATGGAAACTACTGCTCGACCCGATCGGCCATCCCATACCGGTTTCAAGCGGTTTCTGGGCGATTTCATTTGCTTATTTTTTGAATCTGACCATACCCAGAAGCGGCGAACTGGCACGAGCCACTTCATTGTACAAAATGGAAAAAGTTCCGGTTGACAAATCACTTGGAATCATCATACTTGAAAGGGTGATCGACCTGATGTTTCTCGGACTCTTTATTGGTCTTGCACTGATTTTCAATGCAGACACTCTTTTTTCATTTTTCTCATTTGCAGATGCATCATCGCTCGGTAAATTTTCAATCTCAGCCGGACTGCTGATCCTGGTGATTCTGCTTTTCTTTGTATTCAGAGGCAGATTGGGGAAAATCAAAGTCTTAAAAAAAGCCAATAATTTCATCAGCGGAATCATAGAAGGCTTCAAATCGATTCTTCACCTGAAACAGCGGACATCATTTATACTTTATTCGGTCGGAATTTGGTTTTGTTATTTTCTGATGACCTATCTGGTCGTATTTGCATTTCCTGAAACTTCAGATTTTGGTCTGGCAGAAGGATTCTTTCTGATTGTTGCCGGCGCATTGGGCATGATCCTTCCGGCTGTGGGCGGATTGGGTTATCCGTATGTAATGAGCATTGCATTTGCAGCAATTTATCTGACAAAAGGACAAACTGCTGAGGAAGGCAGAATGGTCGGTAATTATTTTGGGCTGATGCTTTATTTTGCACAGATCATTTCGATGCTTTTGTTCGGATTTCTTTCAATTTATTTTATCGCGCGGATCAGCAGAAAAAAATAACCGGTTCAACCAACTGTCATTCAATCAAAAAACAGCAGTTTACCGCTTGTCAGTTCAAATTAAAGTCATAAATTTGCACCCACTTTGGCGGAAATTGAAACAAAGTATTGAATCACAATGTATAACAACTCCCAGAATCCTGTCTTCCGCAATTGATTTTCAGCAGATGATTTTGAGATACAAATTTTTAAATTATGTCGAAAAAGACACAAAACGAAGATCAGGAGACTCAGGTTGAAGATCTGAAAATCAACAAACCACTTTCCAACGCAAATGTTTCAACCGATGATTTCGACTGGGAATCATTCGAATCAGGTTTGGACGAAGAAGACAGAAAGGAAAAAGCCGAATTGGAAAAAATGTATGATGATACATTGGAAGATTTGGAAGAGAACACTGTTTTCAAAGGAAAAGTAGTTCGTTTGACCGACAGAGAAGCGATTGTTGACATCAACTTCAAATCAGAAGGTGTTATCTCACTCAACGAATTCCGTTACAATCCGAATCTGGCTGTCGGTGACGAAGTTGAAGTGATGGTTGACAAACGTGAAGACAAAAACGGTCAGCTGATCCTTTCACACAGAAAAGCAAGAACACTGAATGCATGGGATGCAGTCAATGCGGCTCATGACAGTCAGGAAATTGTTAACGGTTACATCAAAGCAAGAACAAAAGGAGGTATGATTGTGGACGTGTTTGGAATTGAAGCATTCCTTCCGGGTTCACAAATCGATGTGAAACCAATCCGTGACTACGAACAGTATGTAGGCAAAACCATGGAATTCAAAGTTGTGAAAATCAACCCTGAATTCAAAAACGTGGTCGTATCCCACAAAGCACTGATTGAAGCCGATATTGAAGAACAGAAAAAAGAAATCGTTGCACAGCTTGAAAAAGGACAGGTACTCGAAGGCGAAGTGAAGAACATCACTTCTTACGGTGTATTTGTTGACCTGGGCGGTGTTGACGGTCTGATCCACATCACCGATCTTTCATGGTCAAGAATCAACCATCCGTCAGAAATCCTTGAAGACGGCCAGAAAATCAAAGTGGTTATCCTTGATTTTGACGAAGACAAATCAAGAATCCAACTGGGTGTGAAACAATTGGAACCGCACCCGTGGGAAGCATTGGATTCAAATCTGAAAGTAGGAGACAAAGTAAAAGGTAAAGTGGTTGTATTGGCTGACTACGGGGCATTTGTAGAAATCGCTCCGGGTGTAGAAGGTTTGATCCACGTTTCTGAAATGTCATGGTCAACCCACCTGAGATCTGCCCAGGATTTCGTACATGTTGGCGACGAAGTGGAAGCAGTTATACTGACACTGGACAGAGAAGACAGAAAAATGTCTCTCGGCATGAAGCAGCTGACTCCCGATCCGTGGACTGACATTACAGCAAAATATCCTGTTGGTTCACAGCACAAAGGAAAAGTCAGAAACTTCACCAACTTCGGTGTATTCGTTGAATTGGAAGAAGGCGTTGACGGTCTGATCTATATCTCTGACCTTTCATGGACCAAGAAAATCAAACATCCGTCTGAGTTCTGCAATGTGGACGATATGCTGGATGTGGTTGTTTTGGAACTGGACGTAGAAGCAAGAAGACTGAGCCTGGGTCACAAACAACTGACCGAAAATCCTTGGGACAAATACGAAACCAAATATTCTGTGGGCACCAAACACAGCGGTAAAGCGGTTGACGTATTCGACAAAGGAGCGACCATTCAATTTGAAGATGCTGATGTTGAGGCCTTTGCACCTGCAAGAACACTTGAAAAAGAAGACGGCTCAAGAGTTAAAAAAGGTGACGAACTTGAATTTGTTGTCATCGAATTCAACAAAGAATTCCGTCGCGTAGTGGTTTCCCATTCTGCAACTTATCGTGCAGAAGAGGAAAAAGCTGCTAAAAAAGCAATGGACAACCAAACCTCCGAGACCGCTACTTTGGGCGATATCGACGAGTTGGCAGAATTGAAGAAAAAAATGGAAGAAGGCGAAAAATAATCCTTTGACCGTTTTGTCATACAGAACTCCCGTGCTCATTGAGTGCGGGAGTTTTTTTATGATTTTTGGGCGTGCCCTCGTTGGATCGGCGGTCTGAAAACCAAAAACCAAATCATCACCAACGAGGTCGTGCTATACGCTCCAAGTCCTCGCTCGTTCCTCGCTGCGGGCTTTCCGCTGCTATCCCTCACGCTGAGATTCAGACTTAGAAAACCATCACATCAAATCCCAAAGACCATTACAATTTCGGAATCGCGTCAATTAGTTCTTTTGTATAACTTGTTTTCGGATTTGAATAGACCTCGTCCGCATCAGCCAGCTCCATCTGTCTGCCGTGCTGCATCACCAGCAGCTGATCGCTCATATATTTGACCACTGCCAGGTCATGCGAAATAAATATATAGGTCAGCCCAAATTCTTCCTTCAGACCGTTCAGCAGGTTCAGCACCTGTGCCTGCACAGAAACATCAAGCGCAGAAACACTTTCGTCACAGATAATGAATTTTGGTTCAAGTGCCAATGCACGCGCTATACCGACTCTCTGCCGCTGACCGCCCGAAAACTCATGCGGGTATTTTTTCAGATCAGACTCTTTCAAACCGACCTTTTCAAGCAGTCCGACTGCCCTCTCAATTCTTTCATTTTTATTCTTTCCAATCGAATGAACCTTCATCGGAGCAGTCAGTATCTCACCCACTGTCATCCTCGGATTCAGACTTGAATAAGGATCCTGAAAAATGATTTGAATTTCTTTTCTGAGCTTTCTGACTTCTGATTTTGAAAGATTTACAATGTCTTTTCCGTGATAAAAAATTTCACCCGCAGTCGGATTTTCAAGCAACAGCACCGTCCGGCTCAGCGTGGTTTTTCCGCTTCCCGATTCGCCGACCAGACCCAAAGTTTCGCCCGGAAAAACCTTAAAATTCATACCGTCAACCGCTTTGACCGAAATCTGTTCTTTTCCAAAAATCGAAGGTTTGGAATAAAAATATTTTGACAGATTCCTGACTTCGAGTATCGGCGGCTGATTGTAAATCCGCAACTGAAAATCCTTCCTTTCTTCAGCTGAATAAATTTCTGCCCGATAATTATCGTCTTTAATAAAATCCGAAATGGTCGGCAGTTCTTTGTATCTCACTACAAGCCTGGGTCGGCAGGCAATCAGTCCTTTGGTATAACTTTCCTTAGGGTGATGAAAAATTTCATTCACACTTCCGTGCTCAATGATTTCTCCTTTGTACATCACCGCCACTTCGTCACAAACTTCCGCTATCACACCCAAATCATGAGAAATAAACAGACAGCTCATACCACTTTCCTGCTGCAACTGCCGGATCAGATCGAGGATTGTGCGCTGAACCGTCACATCAAGCGCAGTGGTAGGCTCGTCGGCAATCAGAATTTTGGGATTGCAGCTGATGGCCATAGCAATCATCACACGTTGCCGCTGACCGCCCGAAAGCTGATGGGGATAGGAGTTGTAGATTCTTTCAGGTGTCGGAAGCATCACTTTTTCAAACAGTTCAATCACCCTCTTTTTTGATTTTGACTGATCGAGTTTCAGATGCAGCCTGATCGATTCTTCCACCTGTTCACCGCATTTCAGACTCGGATTGAGCGATGTCATCGGTTCCTGAAAGATCATACTGATTTCATTTCCTCTGAAATTTCTGATTTCATTTGGTTTCAGTTTCAGCAGATCAACTGTTTCATTTTCATTATTAAAAATAATTTTGCTCTCAATTGGAATCTTTGCAGATTTTGGCAGCAGACCCATTACGGCCAGTGAAGTAATTGATTTTCCAGAACCTGATTCTCCCACAATGCCAAGGATTTTTCCTTTTTGCAGTCTGATATTGATATTTTTAAGTATCTCATTGCCACCGATGGCAAGCGACAGATCCTTTATTTTGAGCAGTTCGGACTTCAAAATTCAAATTTTTATATTCTGCAAATTAATCAAAAAATACTTATTTGTAAATCAATTAAAAAACAGTAATTTTGCTCTTAGGGATTTTTGACAATTGTACCCGAATAAATCTGGTCGTCAAAAATGAGTTTTCACTTATGGATTCTAAAATATTGAACAAATCCATCCCCTAAATGCTTTTAAATGGACGCAGGCCCCTTACTCTCCTTTATCAATACCGTTTCTCAAATAGAAGGCGGTATGATTTCAAATGAAATTTCCGGCTGGAAAATAATTTTAACCCTGTTTTTGGTATTGCTCAATGCATTTTTTGTTGCATCTGAATTTGCAATTGTAAAAATCAGATCATCACAAATTGATGTGCGAACCGATTTGAATCCGACACTGGCAAAAACTGCAAAAGGTGTAGTCAACAATTTGGACGCCTATCTGGCTGCAACCCAGTTGGGGATCACACTTGCATCGCTTGGTCTGGGTTGGGTCGGTGAAAGTTCAATTTCTCCGCTGATCAGCAAATTGCTTTCATTCTTTGGGTTTCACGGCGCCGAATGGGATTCGGTTGCATCGGGCATAGCGCTTTGGGGTTCGTTTGCAGTCATCACACTGCTGCATATTGTTTTTGGCGAACTCACGCCCAAATCACTCGCAATCAGATATCCGTCCAATACTACTTTTGCAGTGGTTTGGCCGCTGAAGATTTTTTATACCGTATTCAAACCGGTGATCTGGGTGATGAACGGTTTTGCAAATTTGATTTTGAGAGCCATCGGAATCAAACCGATACATGGCGCCGAAGACATTCATTCTGAAGAAGAATTGAAAGTGATTATTTCTGAAAGTCAGGAAGGCGGAGCAATCGAACAGACAGAAAGAGATTTGATCCAAAATGTATTTGAATTTGACGATCGAAGGGTTGGAAATATACAGACACTCAGAAAAAATGTTTCTGCGGTCGAAACCGGAACCACTGTGAAGGAAGCAATCGATTATGCGATCAATGAAGGCTATTCGAGATATCCGGTTTATGAAGAATCACTGGACGATATCAGAGGAATCCTTTATACAAAAGATCTGGTAAAATTGACACTTGAAAAACCCGATGAGACCAGTTTTGAGAGCATAATGAGAAAACCGCTGTTTATCTCTGAAAATTACAAAATCAAAAATCTGCTCAAACAATTTCAGAAAAAGAGAATTCAGATGGCTGTGGTGACCAACGAAATCGGCGAAATGACCGGTATCGTCAGCATGGAAGATATACTCGAAGAACTGGTGGGTGAAATCCAGGACGAATATGACAATGAAGATCCGATTGTGATCAATATCGGTGAGGGTGTCTATTCGGTCAATGCGCACAGCAGTCTTTCTGACATCAACCGTTTTCTGCCTTTCCGTTTTAACGAAAGTGAACATTACGAAACCCTTTCGGGACTGCTTGCAGAATATTTTCCGGATCGTGAATTGAAGGTCGGCGATCTGCTCGATCTGAAAGATTATCAGGTCAAAGTCATCAAGATGTATCGGAATTCTGTTGAAAGAGCAGAACTCACACTTACACATCTGATTGAGGAAGAGGAAGGAGAGAATTCTTAGGGTTCAGAAAAAATTTAATGTTTTCGCCAATCAGATGCTTCTGAAAAAGTTTGGTTTTGAGGCAGGTATCGGATTTGAAATTCAATACAGACCATGAGAAAAACCTTTTATTTGCTTCTGATTTTGTACATCGCCAAATTTGACGCTGAAAAATAATCACTCCTCTATTTCCAACAGACTTTCATTTCTGAATTTCCTGAAAATCTGAGCAACCGTCAGCACATCTTTTTCGCAATAAATTCTGATTCTTTCCAAATCATGATCTTCGTAATAAACCTTTGCCACCTGTGAACCGTCGATATCGTCTTTTGGTGTCGGTATATCAAAAATCGCAGCCAGAAGATTGAGCGAAGTGTAGTGTTTGTAATCTCCGAATTTCCACAGTTCCATGGTGTCGAGATGAGGAATTTCCCAAGGCTTCTTTCCCTGAATGCTCAGCGCAGGCGGAAGATCCATACCGTGAATCAGCATTCGCCGGGCGATATACGGAAAGTCGAATTCCTTGCCGTTGTGCGCACAAAGAATCACTCCCGATATATAATAAGAACCGTTGAGCAGTTCAGAGAATTCTTCCAAAATCTTTTTTTCATCGTCACCGTAAAAGCTTTTCAGTTTGATTTTATGACGGTTGATGTAACCAACTGAAATACAGATGATTTTTCCGAATTCTGAAAGTATGCCGGCGCGGTCGTTGTAAAAACTCTCTGGCGTGTCATCTTCGCCAAGTTGTCTGTCGACTTTTTTTGACCACAATTCTTTCATGTTTTCAGGCAGATCGATCCAGTCTGAAACCTGAGGAACCGTTTCTATATCGAGAAACAGTACTTTTTCAATTGGCAAATTCTTTAACATCCTATTGTTTTATTAGCAGATTATTTTCTTTCAGCATTTTCATCACTTCGTCAACGAAATAATAAGTATCGTTGTCCAAAAATCCTTTGTTCATATTTCGGTCGTCTTTTGTCCTTCCCAGACGGACGATGACCAGATCTTCATCCGGAACCACAATCACCCTTTGACCCAAATGCCCCATCAGACCATAAAAATTCGGCTGATGTTCATAATCGGTCCAGATCGAATAGCCGTAACGTTCGTGTTCTCCTTTGTTGAATGCTTTTGAATTGGGTGTAACCATCAGTTTTACAAATGCAGAATCGAGGATTTGTTTTCCGTTCCAGTTTCCGTCTTGAAGCAGCAGCTGACCAAGTTTTCCAAAATCTCTCACATTACTGTTCAGACAGCAGTATGCTTTCTCCATTCCTTTTTTGTCGTCTTTTGACCAGTAGGCATCATCTTCCATTCCCATCGGCTGCCAGAATTCTTCCTGCAGATATTGCGACAGACTGATTCCGACCGCTCTTTCCAGAATGATTCCAAGCAGTTGGGTATTGCCCGAAAGATATTCAAAATGACCACCCGGCTCCTGATTAAATCCTCGTTTGAGCATTTGTTTTTCAATATTTCTTCCGTAGTAGGCCTTTGCAGTCGGATTGAGCGGCAGATAATAATCTTCGACCCAGTCATAACCGGAAGTCATCGCAGACAAATCACCTACCGTACATTTTTGAGCCAGCAAATTATCTTTATATTCGGGTAGAAAATCAGTGATCGGCTGATCCATTGATTTGATGTATCTCTGTTCAATCGCTTTTCCAAGCAGCATGGTCACCACCGATTTTGCCATTGAAAATGAATTGGTGTGACTTTTGTCGGAATAACCTTCCCAATAATGTTCCCAAAGCGCTTCGCCGTTTTTTGCAACAAAAAATCCGACTGTTCCGAATCTTTCAAGTTCAGCAGTCAGCGTATCGGTCAGTTCAATTTTGTTGTACATCTCATGTTCGGGCCAAGGCTGAGGTTTGGCTGACAATATGATGTTGTTGTCAAAATCCACATAATCATCTATATTGGCGGTGTCGTGTCCTTTCATATAGGTCAGCTGGGCGCCTCTGATTACATACTGATTTCCGGTCAGATACAACAGTCCGACGATGACAGCCACCAGAAGAATAAAAACCTTCATAATGGTGAGTATGATTTTTCTGAATTTGCTCATTTGAATTGAATAATACTGCAATTTAAAAAATTTATGACATCATTTGAACTTTTGATTCAATCTTGATCTGTTTTGGCAAAAACTGACGTATCTTTGGATGAACTAAATGTTTAACTTAAAAAATAAAATAATTATGGCATTTGAATTACCAAAACTACCTTATGCATTTGACGCATTGGAACCTCATATTGATGCAAAAACAATGGAAATACACCATGACAAACACCATGCTGGATATACCAATAATTTGAACAAAGCAATTGAAGGCACCGAATTGGACGGACTTTCAATTGAGGAAGTGCTGCAAAAAGGATCAGACAAAGCAGCTGTAAGAAACAACGGCGGCGGATATTACAACCACAAACTGTTTTGGGAAATTATGGGACCTAACGGCGGCGGTCAGCCTTCAGGTGAGCTGGCAGATGCAATCAACAAATCATTTGGTTCGTTTGATCAATTCAAAGAAGAATTTTCAAATGCGGCAAAAACCCGTTTCGGTTCCGGCTGGGCTTGGCTGATCAAACAGAATGACGGATCTCTGGCTGTCTGTTCAACTCCAAATCAGGACAACAACCTGATGCCAAATACAGCATGCGCAGGAAAACCGATCCTTTGTCTGGATGTATGGGAACATGCTTATTATCTGAATTACCAGAATCGTCGTCCAGACTATGTTGAAGCATTCTTTCAAGTCATCAACTGGAACAAAGTTGCTGAATTGTACAAAGGATAATCAGATTCTCAATTTTGATTAAAATTTTAAAAGCAGGAGATTTTTCTTCTGCTTTTTCTATTTGAATAACCCTTCTCAACAATTAACTTTTTTCAATTAATCTTTTCATCCGGTTGAATCCGTCAAAACCCAGACAGCCCACTTCCATCTTCCGGCCTACGCTCAACAGTTACCATCTCTAAAAAACCTCAATTCCAAAACTCAAATTTCATACATTTACAATATTAAAATCACGTCTATGCAGTTTTACGAAGTGCTGTCCATCGGACTTTACCTTTTACTGATGCTGGCAATCGGTGTTTATTCTTACAAAAAATCAACCGCTACCTCGGATGAATTCCTGATCAGCGGACGAAAGCTCGGGCCTGTCGTCACAGCACTTTCTGCCGGTGCGGCCGATATGAGCGGCTGGCTGCTGATGGGTGTGCCCGGCGCAATGTATTTCACCGGACTGTCAAGTGCCTGGATCGCCATCGGTCTGACCATCGGAGCCTATCTCAACTACCTGCTGGTCGCACCACGACTCAGAATCTATACAGAAGTTGCACAGAATGCAATCACCCTGCCTGTGTTTTTTGAAAACCGTTATAAAGACAAAACCAAACTGCTGAAATTTACTTCATCCGCATTTATCCTGATTTTCTTTACACTTTATACTTCTGCCGGAATGGTTTCGGGCGGAAAGCTTTTTGAATCCGCATTTGGAATGGATTATCTGTTTGGCGTTTGGGTAACCGGTTTAGTCGTGGTATTATACACTTTCCTGGGCGGTTTTCTGGCAGTCAGTTTGACCGATTTTGTACAGGGTACCATTATGGTGCTTGCCCTGATTATCGTCCCGATCGTGGTCATCACCCAAATCGGAGGCCCGGTTGAAACTTTTGAATTGATTTCAGAAAAAGGAAGCAGATATCTCGATTTGTTCACAGGCACTTCTATCGTCGGCATATTGTCTTTGATCGCCTGGGGATTGGGATATTTCGGTCAGCCGCATATACTGGTCCGTTTTATGGCGATCGAAAAACCTGCCGATCTGGTCAAAGCAAGACGAATCGGAATCGGGTGGATGATACTGACACTGATTGGTGCAATGAGCATCGGGCTGGTAGGAATCGGTTATATGATGAAATTTGATACCCAAACCATGCAGCTTTTTGATGCGAACAACAAGGAAGCCGAAACCATCTTTATTTATTTTGCAAGGATACTTTTTCATCCGCTGATCGGAGGTTTTCTTCTGTCGGCGATACTGGCGGCGGTAATGAGTACCATTTCTTCTCAGTTGCTGGTGACTTCGAGCTCGCTGGTTGAAGATATCTACAAATCATTTGTCAGAAAAGAAGGTTCGAGTAAAGAATTTCTGATTGCCGGAAGGGTTTCAGTTTTGCTGGTTGCAGCGATTTCAATTATGCTTTCACTGAATCCGCACGACAGCATACTCAATCTGGTAGGAAATGCCTGGGCAGGATTTGGCGCAGCTTTCGGACCTTTGATACTGTTGTCGCTGCTCAATCGGAAATCAACTTTTCAGGGCGCTTTTGCGGGTATGCTCACCGGTGGTCTGGTGGTTTTGTTTTGGGTGTATTTTGACCATCCGTTCAAAGAATGGTACGAAATCATTCCTGGTTTCTTTTCTGCTTTGATTGTCAATCTGATTGTTTCAAAACTGACTTACAGAGAAAATCCAAAGATCGAAAATGAATTTGAAGAAGTCGATCAAAAAACCGCTGAAGCGGTGCGGAAATGAGTCCCTGGCTGTTGACCAGATAAAATTTTATCCTTTTTTGGAATATCAGGAATTCTTCATTGTATTGGTTATTTATGGGATAATATTTTGAGACATCCCTGGTGTGCCCACTATTCAATCTCCCAAAGGCTTCAAAACCCAATATTGCCAGCCGGAAAATTCCAACTCCAATCCTTTCCACAAATGAATTGTCCCCGGCATAAAGTTTTCAAAAGTCCCTTCGGCCGGCAGCGTAAATTTTCGATTCTCGGAAGAAAGATTTGCAATAAAATACAAGCGGTGACCATCCTTCTCGCGAACAAAAGCCAAAATATTTTGGTCATCAGAAGTCTGAATTCTCAGATAATCAGCCTTTCTGAAACCGCCGTTCATCGCCGGATTTTGATTTTTTAATTTTCCGAGCGACTCATAAATTGAAAACATTTTTTGTCCTTCTTTTTCAATTTCGTCTTTCTCAAAAAATTTCAGCCGTTTTATTGAATCATATTCCTGACCATTGTAAATCAATGGCAAACCGGGCAGCATAAAGCACAGCGCAGCAAATACTTCTGCCGCACTGCCCATTCTTTCATATTCGCTTCCGTTCCATGCGTTTTCGTCATGGTTGGATGTAAAACGCATAAAAACGGTTTCTTTCGGATAATTTTCCTGCTCCCAAACCAACATTTCATCCAAATCTGAAACATTCTTTTTTCCGGCCGCAATCTGATTCATGATGTAATGGATTTTCCAGTCATATCCGGCCGAAAATGCAATTTCCAAATATTCGCGATGATCAGATTCTGCCAACATAAAAACCGGTTTGACTTCTTTTAGTTTTGCAACCGCAAATTCCCAAAAATCAAGTTTGACCATATCTGCAACATCACATCTGAAACCATCGATATCGGTTTGGATCAGCCAGAATTTCATCTGTTCAATCATTGAATCATACAGCGCTCTGCAATCATAATTCAAATGCGCCACATCGTCCCAGCCGATCGGTTTTCCGGTCGATTCATCCAATGGCTCTGTAATTTCTCCAGATTGGTTTTTGTGATAAAATTCAGGATGTTCCGCAATCCACCGATGATCCCAGCCGGTATGATCAGCCACCCAGTCCAGAATCACAAAAATCCCGAGTTCATGTGCTTTCCGGACCAGATCTTTGAAATCTTCAATCGTCCCGAATTCGGGATTGACAGCCGAATAATCTGAAATCGAATACGGACTTCCCAAAACTTTTTTGCTCAATTCAGAATCTGTAATTTCTTCAATCAGTTTTCCACTGTCAGATTTTCTTTTTGTCATTGAAATCGGCTGAACCGGCATGATCCAAATGATTCCGACACCGAGTTTTTTCAGCACCGGCAGATCTTTTTCAAATGCTTTGAAACTTCCTTCTTTTGAATACTGACGGATGTTCACTTCATAAATCACCGAATTTTCAAGATCTGTATTTGAAAAATTTCTCATCCTCAGATTTGATTTTGTTTGATCAGCAATTTTTCGCCGTTTAAAAATACCTCCAACTCTTCGCCTTCCAGTTCAAAATCGGTTTTGTTTTTAGAAATTGTCACGGTCAGGATTCTTTTTCTGAAAACGATACTGAATTTATACGATTCCCATTCATCCGGAATTTTTGGCTCAAAATACAGTTTTCCGTCCATCACCCTCATTCCTGCAAAACCCTGAACCACAACCATCCAGGCACCAGACATCGAAGTGATGTGCAAACCTTCTTCAGCCTCTTTGTTGTAATCATCCAAATCCAGACGGGCGGTTCTCATCAGCAGTTCATAAGCCTTTTCGATTTTTCCGGTTTTTGCAGCCAATATGCTGTGGACTGCCGGCGAAAGCGAAGATTCGTGTACCGTCAGCGGTTCATAAAATTCAAAATGTTTTTTGATTTCTTCCTGACTGAAATTTTCTTCAAAAAAATAAATTCCCTGAAGCACATCCGCCTGTTTGATATAAGGCGAACGCAAGATCCTGTCCCACGACCATTTTTGATTCAAAGGCCGGTCTGCTGCTTTTAATTCGGAAACAGGACGGATTTCTTTGTCCAAAAAACCATCTTGCTGAAGGTAGATTCCAAGCTCTTCGGAATAAGGCAGATACAGATTCTCTGCTTTCTTTTTCCAGTCTTCGGTTTCCATCTCCATCAGCTTTGTTTGCTGCTGAATCCGGTCAAAATCATTTTTTGATTCGATTTTCAGTTTTTGAATCCTTTCCAGGGTATATTCAAGACACCATTTTGCGATATAGTTGGTGTAAAAATTATTGCAGACATTGTTCTCATATTCGTTCGGACCGGTCACACCCAAAATAACATAACTGTTTTTTGGTTTTGAAAAATTCATCCGCTGCGACCAGAAACGACAGATTCCGATCAGCACTTCAAGTCCGAATTCGGAAATATATTTTTTGTCACCGGTATAATTCACATAATTGTAAATCGCATAAGCAATCGCTCCATTTCTGTGGATTTCTTCAAATGTGATTTCCCATTCGTTGTGACATTCCTCACCATTCATCGTCACCATCGGATACAATGCAGCACCATCCGTGAATCCGAGCTTTTGCGCATTTTCTATAGCTTTTTCCAAATGATTGTATCTGTAGAGCAGCAGATTTTTTGCAACTTCAGCAGGCTTGGTGGAAAGATAAAAAGGCAGACAAAAAGCTTCTGTGTCCCAATAGGTTGAGCCACCGTATTTCTCTCCTGTAAATCCTTTCGGACCGATGTTCAGATCCGGATATTTCCCATTGTAAGTCTGATTCAACTGAAAAATACAGTATCTGACCGACTGCTGTGCTTTCAGATCTCCTTTGATTTCAACGTCAGACAGTTTCCAGATTTCTGACCAGCTTTGCTTCTGTTCTTCGAGCAGTGTATCAAAACCGACTTCTTCGGCGGTTTCGGTCAGTGATTTTGCAAGGTCATAAAACTTTACGGTTTCCTGTCGGGTCGAAACCAGATAACCTCCAAATTTCACAATCGAACAGCTGATTCCGGCTTCGGTTTCAACTGAATAATAATGACTGACTTTCTTTTCAGAAATTTTCTTTCCGGCAGCAATATTGATTTTTTTGCCATTTTGAAAAATTGAATTCTGCATAAAGGTCATCACCTCAAAATTGGTTTTATAGGTGTTTGACCTCACAAAGCCAAAATCGTCCTTTGATCCGCTGTCGGGCACTTCCCAAAAGATTTCATCCCAGTTGGAATCTTTGTTTTTTATGTTGGCATCCACATAGGATTTGAAAACGATTTTAGCTGATTTTTCTACCGGCGTGATTTCATATCGGATGGCTCCGAGTTGGTCTCTTTTTATCGACAGAAAACGGATGACATTGACTTTGACCCTGCTTCCGTTCTGAAGCTCGGCTTCAAACGAACGTCTCAGAAATCCTTCTTTCATATTGAGTTCACGGCTGAAATTTGAAATTTCTTTTGTGTGGTACAAATCCAGATTTTCACCATTGATTTCAATATCAATCCCAATCCAGTTGGGCGCATTCAGCACTTTTGCGAAATATTCGGGATAACCGTTTTTCCACCAGCCGACTTTGGTGCGGTCGGGATAATAAACGCCGGCTACATAACTTCCTCTGAACGTTTCACCACTGTATGTTTCTTCAAAATTTGCACGCTGACCCATTGCCGCATTTCCCAGACTGAAAATGGTTTCGGAAATCAATTGTTTTTCTTTGTCAAAACCTTCTTCGAAAATCGACCATTCGTCAAGTCTTTTGCTGAAATTTTCCATTATTCAAAGGATTTGGCCAAAGTAATTTTTAAAATTTATTTTGAATTCATTTTGTACAATTCAACGATTCCCTTCAGTGTGTGTAGGATATCCTGTTTATCGATTGTGTCTGTCAACGGTGCAAAAACCGAACTCAGACCTCCGGTTGCAATGACAAAACAGTCATCATCAAGCTCTTTTTTGATTCTTTCGATCATTCCTTCAATCAGACCGAGAAAACCGTACATCATACCGCTCTGCATACAGGTTTCGGTGTCCATTCCCAAGACTGCTTTTGGCAGCACCAGATCGATTTCAGGCAGTTGAGCAGTCTGATTGACCAGTGATTTCAATGCGGTTTCAACGCCGGGTGCAATTACAACGCCCAAAATTTCGCCGTCTTCTTTGACGGCTGTAAAAGTCAGTGCGGTTCCAAAATCAATTATGATTTTTTTGCCATTGTAAAACGACTGAGCCGCCACCGCATTTGCAAAAATATCGGTTCCCATCTGATGCGAAGTATGATGGACATTTGCAGGTGTTGAACGGTTGACGATCATCGGATCGATTTTAAAAATTCTTTTGAGCGAGTTTGTAACCGGCATGGTCATCAGAGGAACTACCGATCCGATCACAATGGCTGAGATGTCATTTTTTTTCAGACCGAAAGCCTGATACATGCCTTTGAATTTTGCATAACACTCGTCTTCTGTCCGATAGGGTTTGGTGTTGATCGTCCAGGTGAGGATTTCGTCACCCGAATTCAGAACGCCAAATCGCATATTTGAATTTCCGATGTTAACGGCTAAAATCATTTCTTATTTTTTGTAGGTATTGTTTGAAAAATCAATATCGGCCAAACGCTTGGTTGGATCGATCACCGCAGATTTGACTTCCTTCAAAATTTTTACAGAATATTCGGGTGCAGTCCATGCCCAGGGATTCAAAACCGTTCTTTTGGCGTCCTTGTAGATTTCGATATTTTCTGCCGGTTTTTCACCTCTCAATTCAAGATTCGGAATATAAAACAGCTCCCTGCTTCCGTCAGAATATTCGACCAGCAGATCGATCGGCATTGGAAAATTACTCAAATTTTTCAGCTTGATTTCATCTTTTTTAACCGATTCAATTGAATAATCAATTGTTCTGACCGTATTGACAAACAGATTCTGATACCATTTCAGATTCAGACCCGAAACTTTTTCGGCGGTTCTTTTGAAATCATTTGGTGTCGGATGTTTGAATTTCCATTCTTTGTAAAATTCCTTAAAAGTCGCATTCAGATTTTCATCACCAATGATGTAGCCCAACTGAATCAGATATATCTGACCTTTTACATAAGCTTCGATTCCATATGCATAATTGTAATTGTAATAATCGGCCATCAGACTCATCGGCTCTTCGACCCCCGATCTTGCCAATTGAAAATAAGCATCATACGCTTCCGGATTTGAATTGGGTTCGATCGTTTTTCCCGAAAGTTTCAAATGTGCAAGCTGTTCTGAATAGGATGTAAATCCTTCGTCCATCCATTCGTTGACCGTCTCGTTGATTCCGAACATGTGCTGGAACCACGAGTGTGCAACTTCGTGAAATATCACACCGACAAGACTGTTGATGTTTCTTCCGCCGGTTACCATGGTTGCGGTTCCGTATTCCATTCCGCCGTCGCCACCCTGAACAATCGAATAGGTTTCCCATGGATATTGGCCGAATCTTTCGCTCATAAACTCAAAGAAATTTGAAGTAACCGTCTTAACTTTTTCCCAGTTCTGATTGAGTTCTTCCTGATTCAGGTGAACAAAATAAATCTCGGGGCCGGATGGGACTTTCTGATTTGAAACTACATAATTTTTATCTGCTGCCCAGGCAAAATCATGAATGTTTTTAGCTTTAAAATGCCAGTTTACTTTTCCGTTTTTGATTTTCAAATTTGGATTTGAAACATATCCTTTAACCTCATTTGGGTTTTGTAAAACACCCGAGCCACCGATCACAAAGTCTTTCCGAATATTAATTTTCACATCAAAATCTCCAAATGGCGCATAAAATTCTCTTCCGATGTATTCATCCAGATGCCAGCCTTCTTCGTCATAAGCCGCAATTTTCGGATACCACTGAGTCATGGTCAAAGCCACGCCTTCTCTTGAATTTTTTCCGCCGCGGCGTATCGTTTCGGGAATCTGAGCCTTCCAATCAATTTCGAGAACCGTACTTTGACCGGATTTGATTTTTTCTGATAAATCAACTGTCATAATGGTTCCGCTGATTTTATAATTCAGGTTCTTTCCGTTTTGTTTGATTGAATTGATTTTCTGAAAACCGACATCATCTTTTCCGAGTAATGAAATCCTGCTGACTTTCATTCCGTTTTGAGTTGTCATCATCCTCGAATCCGGATCATTAATATTCTGAAGCCTCAAATCCATTGCGCTTCCGGGTTGAAAGGCATTGTAATACAGATGAAAATAAACTTTATCCAAATCGTCGGGTGAATTGTTGGTGTAGGTCAGATTCATTTTTCCGTCGTATCGTGCATTGACCTCATCGACATCAATGTCCATTTGGTAATCGGCTTTTTGTTGCCAATAGCCTGCTCTCTGACCAAAAGCGGGAGCTGAAAAAATCAGCAACAAAAACAAACAAATGTTTTTCTTCATTGAAAAAATCTTTTGCGGTAAACATACGAATTTTTGGAAACTAAAAAAGACGGTTTTAAATGGTTCAATACATCATTTCATCCGGTCAAAATTAACCGAAAGCAATCAAATCAGATTTGAATTGGATTAATTTCTTTCCTTGACGATTCTGAAACCGATAAAATTAAAACTGTAGTCGGGCGGGAAGTAGGATCTGAATGAAACCCTGCACGGGAGTGAGTTGCCATACCAGCTTCCGCCTCTCAATACTCTTTCGGCTCCCTTTTCAGGGCCTTTCGGGTTTTCAAACGGACTTTTTGAATAATAGGTGGGCGAATACCAGTCAGCAATCCATTCCAAAACATTTCCGGACATATCACAAATCCCGAGTTCGTTAGGCGTCTTTCGGTTGACCCGATGGGTTCTGTATTCCGAATTGTGTTCGTTCCAGCCAATTTCTTCAACGAGATTGCCACCGCTGAACTGAAAACCGAGACTTCTGATTGCGCCTCTTGCCGCATATTCCCATTCGGCTTCTGTTGGAAGTCTGTATTTGTCACCGGTCAGATCGGTAAGCCAATAGGTGTAGGCAACCGCATCGTTCCAACTGACGATCACCATCGGATGATTGTCCTGCCAACCCCAATAAGGTTCCTCGGGCATATTCCGGTTGGTTGCTTCGCAAAAATATCGGTACTGACCGACAGTCACCGGGTATCTCCCGATTTCAAAATCATTGATTTTCACCTTGTGAACCGGAATTTCGTCAATGTCACCATAAAGACTTCCTATTTCAATGACACCGCCGTCAATGGCGATCATTTCGGGAAATACAGAAATCACTTCGGATTTTTCCTCATTGGTCAATGCGGCGCTTTCTGCGATTTCAGCTTCTGAAAAATTCTCTGAGATAATGTCCTGAGCCTGATTTTTTGCAATAGAAAAAACTAGAAAAAGTGTAAGCATCTTTTTCATAGTAAGTTTAGGTAAAGGTTTGCAGTGAATTTAAAATCAATTTTACAAAAAAGCAAAACCAAAGTGCACAAAATTAAGCGGTTGAAGAATTTCAACCGATTTCCTCAAAAAAATCGAAATTAATTTTGAATCATTGATTACGGAAAATCAGTGATTTTCAACGCTTTCTGTCGGGGTTGTCCTTAACAAAGGCTTCCCAGCCTGAATAGGTCTTTTGGTTTTCGGTCTTTCCGGAATTAAAAAAATGACAAACGGCAGCCGCCAGACCATCGGTTGCATCCAGCCGTTTAGGAATTTCCTTCAGACCAAGCAGATTTTGAAGCATTCCGGCCACCTGTTCTTTGGATGCGTTTCCGTTTCCTGTAATTGACATTTTGATTTTTTTGGGTGAATATTCTGTAATCGGGATTTCTCTGTACAATCCGGCCGCCATCGCAACTCCCTGTGCGCGACCGAGTTTGAGCATCGACTGTACGTTTTTTCCGTAAAAAGGCGCTTCGATCGCCAATTCATCGGGATGGAATTCATCGATGATGCTCAGTGTTTTTTCAAAGATTTTTTTGAGTCTGAGCGAATGGGATTCGTATCTGTGAAGCAACAGTTCATCGAGCAGCAGAAAATGCATTTTGTTTTTTTCAGTTCCGATCAGGCCGAAACCCATCACGGTCGTACCCGGGTCAATTCCCAAAATGATTCGTTCCATAGAGCGAAGATAATGGTTTTGAACGGAAGAAATTCAGATCTTTTCAGGTTTCGATTTTATGAATTTGAGGTTTTTTGATCAATTGGTTAACAGAACTTTTTTGAAGAAAAATCATTGAATTATTTCAAAAATTCGAATGGGAACCGGCTTCAGCCAAAATTTACAATGGCTTTGTCATCATTTTTGTGTTGCTTCGCGACAAACATACCGCCCAAACCAAAGACAACTCCTTTATAAAACCATGAGCCAATGCTCGTGGCAATTGAATATTATTAACAAACTCTGTTCTTATGATTCAAAACTGTTCAAATAAGCTGCCCAACCCGATTCTTTGTAGGTTTTTGCTGCAAAAGCCGCGTCTGCAGCCTTGTAAATTCCGCGGCCGACAATGATAAAATCGGTGTGGTATTCGTTGCACACTTTTTCGGGCGTATTGTATTGCTGACCCTTTGAATCGCCGCTCGAACTCATATTCACACCGGGTGTAAACAACAGCAGATCATCTGATACTTTTCGCTGAGCCACCACACCCATCACGTTGGCTGAATTTTTTGCGGCATTCAGCGCTTTTCCGACGTAATAATCATCTGTCAAAGTTCCCTTGGTTGACATTTCAACGATGGCAACCACACCCACATTGTCAAAGACCTTCAGACTATCTTCGCCAGCAATCACATGAGAAGTGATCATATCTGCCCAGCTTGCAATTCTGTACATCCCTTCTTTGAACTGAAGTTCCTGTGTATTTCCGATATCGCCGAATTTTCTGTCTTCAAACAGCAGGAATTCCTTATCTTTTGAAATTCGTTTTAACTCTTCAATCAGTTCAAAGCTGAAATCACGGATGATGTCGGTATGAAGTTTCAATGCAACGATATGTTCTCCAACCTCATTTGCCAGTTTGATCAGTTCGGCTGAACTGATGACATCTGCAGATGCAATCAGATTTGAGTTCTTTTTCAATGCAATCTCGATCAGTTTTTTTCCGACCGGATGACTGATTTGTTTTTTGTCGAGTGCAACTCTATTTTTCACAGGCGGTGCAGGCGGATTTTCCAAAAAGTTTTTGATTCTGCTGACTTCATTGTCGTCCAAACGATGAAAACGGTGAAGCAAATCGATCACCTCATTGATTGTAAAAAGGGTGTGAACCGAATATCCTTTGTCTTTCAGTTTCTGAATTCCGCCCTGTTCACGGTCGAGTACGACGACGATGTCGGTTACTTTCAAACCTTCTCTTTCGACTTCCTCAATGGTTTCGAGCAGACTTTGACCGCTGGTGATCACATCTTCGACCAGCAGACAGTTTTGACCGTCGTGATAGATTCCTTCGACCATTCTTTTGGTTCCGTAGCCTTTGTTTTCTTTTCTTTTGATGATTAGAGGGGTTCCGCTTGCCAGACTCATTGTGGTTCCCATCGGAAGCGCAGCATAGGGTACACCGCAGATCAGTTCGAAGGGTGATTTTTCAACCAGATCCAACAGCTGGTTTGCAAGTGTTTTTAACAGCTGCGGACTTGATGCAAGCGGTCTCAGATCGACATAGAACGGAGATTCTATACCGCTTTTCAAAATAAAGTTTCCAAATTTTATGATTCCGAGTTCGTAGGCTTTGAGTAAAAAATCTTCGCGTGGCTGCATTTCAGAAATATTTGGGCAAAGTTAAAAGTTTTCGGTATCTCACAACTTAAAAACCGAAACAACTTCTTCCAAGTTTTCCACAAATTTCTTTTTGAACTTTGTATATTTATCCGTTAAAAATTAAATTTTTCAAATGAAAAAAGCTTTGTGGATACTGTTGTTTGCGGGATTTTCTGCCTTTGGACAGCAAGCCGAATATCAATTTACAAAAATAATAGACCTCACTCCTTCTCCGGTCTGCAATCAGGGTAAGACCGGAACCTGCTGGAGTTTTGCAACCGTGTCTTTTTTGGAAGCCGAAGTCTATCGGATCAATGGAAGATTTGTGGATCTGTCAGAGATGTATCCGGTCAGAAAAACTTATCCGGTCAAGGCATACAATTATGTCTATCGGCAGGGAAAAGCACAATTTGGCGAAGGCGGTTTGAGTCATGATGTGATGAATGCTGTGGCACAATTTGGAATCTTACCACAAATCGAATATGACGGAATGGGCGCTTCAGAAAGCGGTTATGATCATTCGGCAATGATAAAAAAATTAAAAAATCAGGTTGATGAAATCGTAAATAATCCAAAAGGAAATATGAAATCAGACTGGATGAATCAGTTCAATTCGACTTTGGACGAATACATGGGAAAAGCACCCGAAAATTTTACATTTGATGGAAAAAATTATACTCCAAATTCATATGCAGAAGATTTAAAAATTCATCCCGAAGATTATGTGACACTGACTTCGTTTACACATCATCCCACCTATTCAAAGTTTATACTTGAAATTCCTGATAATTTCTCTGACGGATCTTATTACAATCTTCCTTTGGACGAATACATTCAGGTGCTGGATAATGCGCTGTCAAAAGGATATACAGTGGCGCTTGATACCGATGTGAGCGAAAAAACTTTTTCGTCAGAAGCCGGAATGGCGATCTGGCCGAGTGAAGGAAAAACAGAAGATTATTTCAAAGTTTTGCTGTCCGAAAAATGGGTGACCCCTGAAGAAAGACAGGCTGCATTTGAAAATTATTCGACCGAAGACGATCATCTGATGCACATAACCGGTTTGCTGAAAGACCAGATCGGGAATAAATATTATGATGTGAAAAATTCGTGGGGAACCAAAAACAGGGGTAACGGCGGGCACATTTATATGTCGGTTCCCTATCTGAGGATGAAGTCGATTGCATATACCGTTCACAAGGATGCGCTGAGTGATGATTTGAAAAAACGCATTGGAATACTTTAAAAATCGGTCAATTCACTTTAAATTTGGCGCTCAATAATTTTCGGTACATTAATTGATTAATTGGGACGGACTTAAACTCAAATTACAATGGAAGCACTGTTGGAAGAAGCAACTTCAAAGCTTGAAAAAAAAGGTTTTATAGATCTTGAAATTCCGGAAGGCACAGATTTGATTGCAGAAATCAACCGGATGAGAAAAGAGAAAAATGCGATCATTCTGGCGCATTATTATCAGGTTCCCGAAATTCAGGACATTGCAGATTTTCTGGGCGACAGCCTTCAGTTGTCAAGAGCCGCAGCAGAAACAGATGCTGATATGATTGTTTTTTGCGGCGTTCACTTTATGGCTGAAGCTGCAAAAATTCTGAATCCAACCAAAAAAGTGGTTCTGCCCGATCTGAAGGCAGGCTGTTCGCTTGCCGATTCATGTACCGGCGAAGGTTTACGAGCCATGCGTGCAGAACATCCGAATGCAATCGTGGTCAGTTACATCAACTGCGATGCCGGCGTAAAAGCTGAAAGCGATATCATCGTGACTTCATCCAATGCGAAAACCATACTCGATTCGCTGCCCGAAGATCAGGAAATCATTTTTGCACCCGACAAAAATTTGGGCAGATATCTGAACAAAGTAACCGGCAGAAATATGATTCTATGGGACGGTGCATGTATTGTGCATGAAGCTTTTTCGCTCGAAAAAATTGCAAGACAGCTGTCAGAACATCCAAATGCAAAACTGATTGCGCATCCTGAAGCTGAAGAAGCGGTATTGAATGCATCTGATTTTATCGGTTCAACTTCAAGATTGCTGAATTACATCGAAACAGACGAAGCCGAAGAATTTATCGTTGCCACAGAAGCGGGAATCTTACACGAAATGCAGAAACTGGCACCCGGAAAAAAACTGATCCCGGCGATGACAGACGAGGACAACAGTTGCAACTGTTCAGAATGTTTCTTCATGAAACGCAATACGATTGAGAAAATCTATCTGTGTATGAAATACGAACTTCCTGAGATCCTGATTGACGAAGATTTGAGAGTAAGAGCAGAAAGATCGATCAACCGGATGATGGAGTTGTCTGCACAAGTCAAATAATTAGAAAATGAGAAAGGTTTTATTTTTGCTGTTGGTTTGGACTCTTGCCGTCCAAATCCAGGCACAGAAGTTTTATATTCCGTACAGGGTCGGCAATCAATTCGGTTTGGTGGACAACAGTGGAAAATTGATTGTGGAACCGCAATTTGACGTATTGGAACTGAATTATGGTGATAACGATTTCTGGCAGGGATACAAATACAAAAACGCAAATGCATTTTCTACGCTGATTTACAAAGGAAAAATCATCCTTGAAAATCAGAAATACGGTGATTACCACATTAACAACAGCCTCATCAAAGCGGGCAAATATGTACTGACGCCCAACAATACAAGATATGACTGGGAAGATGATTTCTATACACGCTACAATTTATTCACATATTCCGGCAAAAAATTATTTGCAGAAGACCAAACTGACATTTTAGAAAGTTTCCATGAATTTGAGAAAATAAGCACCGAAACGGATGATCTGTTAATCGGTTCTTTTGACACAAATGATCGGTTTACTCTCCAACTTTACAACAGGAAATCCGAAAAATTTACCCGGACCATCCTTTCCAAAGTGAAATTCGAAAAGAGGTTCGGAGCCGCAGACCGTACGGTTTCAATCATCTATGATACAAATGACGGAAAACGAAAACAAATTGATATTCAACAGGATAAGAAGACCTTTAAAGTTATTTCAGAAAAAGAAATCGAGCCGAAATCGGACGAATACGGGAAGATGCTTGGCATGGAAAATAAAGACAGGGGTATGTGGGGCGGTGAAGCAGTGCCTCCACAACGAAGGTCAAAAGAAGAATACAGCCCTCAGGAAGGCGAAACTGTCAAAAAATCAATTCGTGAAGCCAAATACAAAGGCCGTAAATATTTTTTGCCCAAAAAGAACAGTGAATTGTACTTTTCAGAAAAGCGTTTTGACGGTTGGGAATACTACCATTTTTCGGTTTTCAAAGACGGAAAACAAGGTTTGAAGCTGTACAATCGTGGCGAAGTTACAGAAGTCCTTCCTACAATTTATGATGAAATTTTTTGGGGTGATTGGGACAATTGGTTGCAGGGCTATGTTCTGAAAACAGGCGACAAATATGCACTAATTGTAAGAAATGCAAGACCCGGGGGACAGATTCCGGACATCACCACAGAGGCTGCATTTGACTTATTTCCGATGGCGGTCAGAATGAATTACGGACAGCAAGGTTTTGTTCTAATCAAACTCTTTGACGAAAAAGGAAACTTTGTTTGCTACGCTGACCAAACCGGCAAAAAGTATTATTCTGAGTAGTTTCAAACTTTGCCATCCGGCGCAACAATTATTCCGTTTCTTCCTACTGGGCAACAATTCGGAAAGGCGATAATGGCGGCGTAAAATGATTTCCGGTGAACTGATAACCACAATTCGGGTTTTGCTTCTTCGGTTTTAATCCATTCGGTAGAAAATCCTGGGTTTGTCAATGGACAGAAGAACCAAGGAAACTCAATACCATGAGCAGATAAAATTGACACATTTGTGTTGAAATCGTGCTTTCATGCAGAAATATTTGATTGGATTGATTGGGTTTTAATTCAATTTTCAATTTTTCAGACTAAATTCGCCACATGGCCGGAAAACTCTATTTGGTTCCTACACCCATCGGGAATTTGAAAGATATGACATTCAGAGCGATCGAAACACTGAATGAATCGGATTTGATTTTGGCGGAAGACACCCGTACCAGCGGCATACTGCTGAAACATTATGATATTTCGACACAAATGCGGTCTTATCATATGCACAACGAACATCAAATCACAGAAGAAATCATCGGCCTGCTCAAAGAAGGAAAAACAATTTCGCTGATTACAGATGCGGGTTCGCCCGGAATTTCAGACCCCGGATTTCTACTGACCCGAGCCTGTGTTGAAAACGGCATCGAGGTGATGGCGCTGCCCGGTGCAACCGCTTTTGTACCGGCCCTGACGGTTTCGGGTCTGATTTCAAATGAATTTGTATTTATTGGTTTTCTGCCGGTCAAAAAAGGAAGACAGACCAGGCTGAATGAGTTAAAGGATGAAAAACGGACCATGATTTTTTATGAATCACCACACAAAATCACAAAAACGCTGAAAGATCTGTCCGATCACTTTGGGTCAGACAGAAAGGCAAGTCTGTCGAGAGAAATTTCGAAAAAGTTTGAGGAAACACTGCGCGGAACTCTGGGAGAGTTACACCGGACGGCAGAACTAAGGAACCTGAAGGGTGAAATGGTGTTGGTATTGGAAGGGAATTCCGATTGAGGCTGTGTTCAGGTTCAATGCAAAAAAAATCCTCTTGGGTAAGAGGATTTTATTGATGTTGTTTTACATTTCAGGTATTCTCAGCACCTGACCCGGATAAATTTTATCGGGGTGTTGGAGCATGGGCCTGTTGGCTTCAAAAATCGTATTGTATTTGTTGGCATCACCGTAAAACTGTTTTGAAATCTTTGACAGCGTGTCGCCGCTTTCAACAGTATAGAACTTTGCTTCGGGAGCAGGTTCTGCAACCACCATCAGATTATCCACCTGATCAACGCCTTCTACATTACCGATTGCCAGTAAAATTTTCTCTGCATCCTGTTGTGATGTTACTTCACCTTCAATTTTCACATCGTCGTCAGTTACCGAAATCTTAATGCTGTTGTATGACAGACCCAATTGTTTTACATAATCAAGCAAAGCTTGTGCTTTTAATGTTTTTTTCTCTTCTATCTGAGCTTCTTCTTCTTTTTTACCAAAGATTTTGGCTCCTTTTTCTTTAATGAATGAAAATAATCCCATTGTTTGTATATTTTGATTTGCTCAAAATTAAGAAAAATTATCAAGGCGAAGTGTTACATTTTTTATAAATATTTGAACCATTATGAACTCAAAGTCCAGAGTTTCTTTTCCGGAATGAGGATCCAACGGCCTTCCTATCACTGATCTGCCATGAAATTTTCATCTGTACTGTCTTCCGGTTTTGGATGGCAATCCAAATACTCAACTACAATCTTTCCGGTTATATTCCCATTATTCCAACATCCAAATCCTATTGCCCAAAAATAACGACCGCCAATACAGCTTCCTCAATTCAGGAAACTCTATTTGTCACTTCACTGATGTTCTTCCCTTCATCAGTTTAACCAATCCAATTGTATCTCGAGAGTGGCAAAACTCTATAGGCATTTGGAAATGGTTTTGGCGGCAGAAGGATTGATGGTTGAGAAAAAACTTATATGCACCTGATCATCAGCTATTCAATTTTTTAAATTCGACTTTCATGATTGCGTAACAATACAAAACGATTTTCACCACAAAGGATATTGTTTAAATTCGCCCAGACAATTTTAACACACAAAACAGATGAAAATTTTTAACAAATTCAACAGACTCAAACGAGAATCCATTCATGCTCTGGGTTTAATCCTTATAAGCGGTATGGCTTATGGGCAAAGTGTAAACTTTACTGAAGTAACAACGCCATTTGTTAAAGTCTCAGATGGTTCGGTGGCTTTTGCAGATTTGAATGGCGATGGCTATCAGGATGTATTGTTGACCGGAATTAAATCAGGCGGTATCCAGACCAGTCTTTATTTGAACGATGGAAACGGCTGGTTTTCTTCAGCAACTCATCCGTTTGAAAACGTGATGTATAGTGATTCTGCTTTTGCTGATATTGATAATGACGGGAAAATCGATTTATTAATTATGGGTGTGAAAAACAACAACCAAAGAGTAACTTCTCTTTATAAAAACGGGACTACCATGTCAAGCATTGATTTGCAAAAGAATTCTATTCAGATTTATCCAAATCCAAGCCAGGGTATATTCAATTTGAAAGCTGAGAAATTGTTTAATCATGCTAAAATTATTGTTACAACTGTGGCGGGTCAAACGATTTTTGCCAAAACATTTTCGGGTGAACTAATTCAAATCGATTTAAGCCATTCACCGGCGGGCGTTTATTTTGTATCTGTAAACGGTCGGAACTATAAATTAATAAAAAATTAAAAGATATTCCAAATCGGAACTTATTAAAGTTTCAAAAGCCGGTTTTCAAAAATACCGGCTTTTTATTTTTGACGGGCAATTCAAAACCGAACTGATTATTTCGATACCGGTCTAATGAGAAGAATTCCAATCCTCCATCTGTGAGGGTCAGGATTAAAAATGGCCTGTCCGGTTGTTTGGATAAACCTTTAGAATCAGCCCTTCCTTAACTTCAATAATTTGCAGAACCAAGAATGCTGAACAGCAGAATCGTGTTGGTTGTCGAAGAAAATCTATTATTACAATTCGTTAAAAACCTTGTCACGAACCGTATTCAACTCATAATTATCACAATCAAATCTGAAATCCTTATTTCTGTTTTCAAGATGCTGGTTGAATTTTTTGCAATTCAAAAGCGCATGAAATTCTTTGTCTGAATCATAATAAATCGTAGCCGCCATTCTGACTTTCTGACCGTTTGACAAAACAGCCCCCAGCATTCCGCCAATACCACCCATAACAAACAGATCGCCCATCGTTTTGTATGGAAATTCAAAATATAAAAGATTCTCATTCATATATTTAACCCTTACAAAAGTGTTCAAAGCCTGATCATAAAACAAAGCTCCTTTTTCCTCGTCGCTCAAATTCTTAATTGCATTTCTGAAACTCACATATACATCCCCCTGCCAAAGCAAACCGGCCACATCTTTGATTCTTTTGTCCTCATCATCAATCACAACCAGCAAATCTTCCTGAAATTCATACTTAAACCCATTCTTTTTCGCTCTGAATTGGCGGTCGGTCACTTTATTTTTCATCAAATCATCCATGGTTTCGTACACACCACGACCTTCTCTGTATTCGGTATACGAGGTTCTCAGTTTGGGAACATCTTTGTGGAAATCGGCTGAATCAAAATCAAATTTCTCCAAATCCTTTATCCGGCTATATTTGAAAACATAAGGTTCGGCTGTATCTACAAACCTGATTTTTTTACCGTCCAGATAAACAATGTCCTTGGCCTGAATGGGATGATCAGTTTTTTTAATTTTAAGATTTGCTTTTTCAATGTACTGACCAAAGCTCAGTGTTGAAAACAGAAGAAAGAATAAGGGTAATGATTTCATTTTATTCATTTTTAATTTAAATTTCAGTGATCCATAAAGGATGATCGCAAATTAATAAAAAAAACAGCACCTCAATGAGGTGCTGTCAAATTTTGTGGGAGCAGAGGGGTTCGAACCCCCGACCCTCTGCTTGTAAGGCAGATGCTCTGAACCAGCTGAGCTATGCTCCCGATTTTTTGAGCTTATCGGCTCAAAAAGGGACTGCAAATATAAGTTCAATTTTTAGTTCTGCAAATAATTTCAGCAAATTTGGACAATTTTTTTTTAAGACTTAATTTCGCCGCCTGAACCATAACCAAATATGGGAAAAAACAAACTGAAAAGGTTCGCCGAAAACAAGACTTTTGACAATGTGTTTCAGCCCAAAAGGGATGAAATGATCAGCGGTTTCGAACTGAAAGGAAATTGGAACAAAACGGTTTTTAAAAACAATCATCCTGTCGTGCTCGATCTCGGTTGCGGAAAAGGTGAATATACTGTCGCATTGGCCAAAAAATATCCGGACAAAAATTTTATCGGAATCGACATCAAAGGCGCAAGATTCTGGAGAGGCGCAAAAACAGCCATCGAAAATAACCTGCCAAACGCCGCCTTTCTCAGAACTCAGATCGAGCTGATCGATTATGCATTTGCAGAAAATGAAGTCAGCGAAATCTGGATTACATTTCCGGATCCTCAGATCAAATACAGACGGACTAAACACAGACTTACCCATCCCGAATTTCTGAACAGATACAAAAAAGTTCTGAAAAAAAACGGACTGATGCACCTCAAAACCGACAGCGAGTTTCTGCACGGATATACCCACGGCATTCTTCAGATGCTCGGTCACCCGGTGCTGATTTCAAGCCACGATGTCTATCATCCTGACAACCGCGAACTGCCCGAAGAAATCACTTCGGTCCAGACTTTTTACGAAAAGCGTTTTCTGAAAGAAAATAAAAAAATTACGTACATTCGTTTCAAATTGAACGAATAAATCCAATGAAAAAAATTTTTAGCCCTCTGATCTTATCTTTGGGGATTTTCCTTTCCGCGCAGACCAACGGACCTTTCACATCTGCAAACGAATTTTCGGAAACAGCCGTCAACCAAAATGCTGCAATGATTCTCGATTTTACAATCGATCAGGATGCATTTGTCAACCAGTGTATTTCTCAGGTCAATGTGGCCAATATCGCAAACACAATTGTCACACTTGAAAATTACGGAACCCGTTTTCATACAAAACCAAGCGGTGTACAGGCCTCTCACGATATCAAAAACTGGTGGCAGGCATTGGTCGATGATGCCGGACGGACAGATATTTCGGTTGAAGAATTCAATCACGGATTTACCAACCAGGTTTCGGTGATCGTGACCATTCCGGGCAGCGTTACACCCGACGAAATCGTTGTGATCGGCGGTCATCTGGACTGCGGTGATTACTGGATTCAGGATTTTGCACCCGGCGCTGATGACAATGCTTCAGGAATCGCAACACTGACCGAGACTTTGAGAGTGCTGCTTGCCAATAATTTTCATCCGAAAAAAACAGTTCAGATCATGGCTTATGCAGCCGAAGAAATCGGATTATTCGGTTCGGCCGATATTGCTGAAACCTATAAAAACCAATCAAAAAATGTGCTGGCGGTGCTTCAGTTAGACATGACCAATTACAAAGGTTCAAGCTATGACACAGCGATCAACAACGACGGCCCCTATACTTCACCCGAATTGAATCTCTTTCTGATCGATCTGTTCGAACATTACAATTCATCAGGCGACCACATAATTACTTACGGTTTTTCTAAATGCAATTATGCCTGCTCAGATCATGCAAGCTGGACACAAAACGGCTTCAATGCTTCGTTCACAATGGAATCTGCGTTTGAAGATTCAAATCCGAACATACATACGACCAACGATACTTTTGCAGCAATGGGCAATGATGCGTCTCACTCTGTGAAATTTGTAAAAATCGCATTGGAATTTGTCATTGAAATTGCCAAATCTTCAAATCTTTCAACGGTCGATCTGAATGCGCCAAAACTCAAAATTGCAGTAAATCAAAGGGATCTGGTCTATCGGTTTGAGAATTTTGGCGGTCAGTTGGATTCGGTTGTAATTTTCAGTTCGGACGGTCAGAAAATCAAATCGGCTGAAAAACCGGACAACAACGGAAAAATTTCGATGAAATCAGTTCCTGCCGGTGCTTATGTTGCAATCTTCAAAGATTCGGACGGAAAGAATTATTCGAAAAAATTTCTGTTGAAATAAATTAAAATTAGGCCGAATTATTAAAGGAAATTCAAGTCAACATCAGCAATTGGATTCATTTAAAATTGGCTTTGTGGTTGTGCCTGAAAGTTTTTTGATTATTTAAATAATTTCAAAAAACACTTTCTGGAAAAATAATTATACTTACTTTCGTAGTTCATCAAATGATTTACACACAATGAAACGATTCAAATTATTGCTGTTGGTTTCGACCATGGCAGTCAGCGCCTATGCGCAAAACTCAGATTGGTTTTATGCGACAACCGATTCGCAGAGTGCACAGACTCTGAAATCTGAATTTCCGGAACAGATTCAAATTCTGGAAACTTCCAATTCAGTTTCGGCAGTTTATATGACCAAAGAAGTTTCTGTGAAACTGAAAGAAAACGGAAATCTTCACGGTCCGGGATATGTTTTCAGAAAAGACAAAAATTCTGCTATCGGAGCAATCCATAAAGTTTTTGAATCAGATATGAAGATTCTTGATTTTACAATTGATCAGGATGCTTATGTCAACCAGGTCATCGGTCAGCCAATTGCTGAGAATATCGGAAATACCATACTCGCGCTTCAGGCATACGGAACGAGATTCAACACCAAATCAAGCGGTGTACAAGCATCTCACGACATCAAAGACTGGTGGCAGGGAATGGCAGATGATGCGGGCAGAACCGATATAACAGTCGAAGCTTTTGACCATGACTTTACAAATCAGATTTCTGTAATTCTGACCATTCCCGGCACAGAATTTCCGGATGAGATCGTAATCATCGGCGGTCATTTGGACAGCGGTGATTACTGGATTCAGGATTATGCACCCGGTGCTGACGACAACGGTTCGGGAATCGCAACACTGACTGAAATTCTGAGAGTATTGCTCGCAAACAATTTTCATCCGAAACGTACTGTCCAAATCATGGGATATGCTGCCGAAGAAATCGGTTTGTACGGATCTGCAGATATTGCAGAAAGCTATGCAAATGCGAACAAAGACGTGAAATCTGTGGTTCAGTTTGACATGACCAACTACAACGGTTCTGTATTTGATATTGCGATTATTGCAGACGGTGCATATACTTCGGGCGCACTCAATCTTTATCTGATCGATCTGCTTGAACATTACAATTCAAGCGGTGAACATGAGATTACTTACGATTTTTCATATTGCGGTTACGCATGTTCAGATCATGTGAGCTGGACCGAAAACGGCTATATGGCTTCATTCCCGTTTGAAGCGGCAATGGGCGAAGACAATCCGAACATTCATACCACAAACGATACTTATGCGGCGATGGGAAGCACTGCAGTTCATTCTGTAAAATTTGCAAAACTCGGTCTTGAATATCTGATTGAAACTGCAAAAGTTGCCAATATGGGAACAAATGAAACCGATGATCCAAACTTGATGATTGCAGTGAAAGACAGAAATCTGATCTATGATCTGGGCAGTCTGACTCCTTATACAAATTCAGTGGTTGTATTTGATGCAGCCGGTAAAAAACTGATTCAGAAAGACAAACTGGATGTGAAAGGAAGCGTTTCTCTTCAAGGTCTGCCAAACGGATTTTATATCTCAGTATTCAAAGACAAAGACGGAAAAACTTATTCAAAGAAATTCCTGATCAAATAATTTAAAATCATCAAAAAAACAAAAAAAAGACCTTGCTTCTGAAGGTCTTTTTTTGTGGAATTTAGGTCTCGGCCCGCAGAGGAACCGTTAAAGTTTTCTGATTTATTCTTTAATTTTCTGAATAAATCTTCAGGTATTTTGTTCTAAAACATGGTTTTGAACCAATCCTGAAACATACTGCCAAAAATCGGAACGGGTTTCTTTTCGTTGTTAATCGCTCCCAAAAGTCCGATCAGCCATAGCACAAATACACCAATATACAGAATATTGGCAATTAATCCGAAAACCGGAAGTACAAAAATCAAAATCATACTAAGAATAAAGATGCCAATATACAGCGCAATCAATCCAGCATTCTGTCTGAGATGGAAACTTGTGTATTCTGTTTTTTCCTTTCGGGTTGCAAGTACGATGATCCATCCGATCAAAGTCAGATAACTTACTATCCCCATAGTTTTTTCATCCATTCCGGATGATGAAGAGCCTCCTCCTGCCGGGCCCTGATTTGTAGCGTTTTCATCCATAATTATAGAATTTAGTATTCACAAAAATAGCCTATTTTTTTGATTATCCAATATTTATCTGTTAACCAAAATTGTAAACGTATAATTCTTAATTGTATATTTGCACCGAATCGGTGTCCCGTCAGTGATGACTGGATGAAAAGGGAATTTCGGTGAGAATCCGAAGCTGTCCCCGCAACTGTAAGTTCAAAAAGATGCTTTTACTGCATGCCACTGTTCGCCAGAAGCGGATGGGAAGGCGAAAAGCTGAGCGAGCCAGGAAACCTGCCGGTTTATGAACCCTTAATTTGAATGCTTTCGGCGGAAAGGCAGCGGACACTATGAAAAAGTTAGTTTTTATTACGGTTTTAATTTTTTATTCTGTCATCACAAACGCGCAGCAGGATACAATCAGTCTTGACGGTGCCTTTCTGTCTGATTCATATTTGAATTTTGCAGAAACCAAAGAAAAAACAGTGCTCTCGGATTCAATTCTTCAAAGAAATGGAAGCTCACTGACCACACTGCTGAATTTTAATTCACTGATCTATCTGAAAGAAAATGGTCCTGGAATGGTTTCTTCGCCATCGTTCAGAGGCACAACCGCATCACAGACTGCAGTGATCTGGAACGGAATCAACATCAATTCAAGAACACTTGGTCAGACCGATTTCAATACGGTCAATCCGCTGGCATATGACAATCTGGTCATCAGAGCGGGCGGCGGAAGCATTGCATACGGCAGCGGTACCATCGGCGGGAGTGTCCACTTGAACAATGAACTGAATTTCAGAAAAGGTTTTGAAAGTCGCCTTTTTGCAGCATACGGAAGTTTTGACACCTATTCCACCGATTTCAAATCGAGCTGGTCAGATGACAAAATCAGTTTGAATTTAAATATCGGAAGAGCCGGATCAGACAATGATTTCAAATACCCGAATTCAGACCAAAAAAATCTGAACGGAAAGTATTACAACAACAATCTGAGCCTTGGTGCAGCATATAAAATCAATCCGAAACACGAACTTATATTTCTCGGAAATCTTTTTGACGGCGATCGTCAGTTCTCTCTGATTTCAGCCAATGCACTGCCCACAAAATATCATGATTACAATGCACGCAGCATGATTGAATGGATTGGCGGATTTGGCCGGTTCTCTTCAGATCTCAAACTCGTTCGGCTGGGTGAGGAATTTAAATATTATCCGAATATTCATTCAAAAAATTATGAATTTGGAAATTCTGAAAGCTGGATTGCAAAATACAATCTGAATTACAAATTCAAAAATATTTATGCGGGTCTGGTGGCCGATTATGATTACAGCCGGGTCAAGGGTTCGAGCATAAAATTTGCAAAAAGAAATACAGCTTCCGCCGGATTGTTTTTCAAACACAAACCGTTCCCAAATCTGCTATATGAGGCAAGTGTCCGACAGGAATTTTCTGACAGTTACACCGCGCCCTTTTTGTATTCATTGGGAATCAGCTGGAATGCTTTTGAATTTTACAAAGTCAGTTTCAATACCTCAAAAGATTTCAGAATGCCTACCTTTAACGATCTGTTTTGGCCGGGCAGCGGAAATCAGGATTTGAAATCAGAAACTTCCTATCAGTTTGAAATCGGAAATCAATTCAAATTCAATCCTTTCAAAATCAATTTGAACGGATACAGCAATCAGGTGATAAATCTGATTCAGTGGATTCCCGTCGGCAGTATTTCGGTGCCTGAAAATGTGGCAAAAGTCAGCATCAAAGGTATTGAAATTCTGATGGATTACAGTCTTGAATTCAACCGTCACATTTTTAATTTGAATGCGTCTTATGCCTATACCAAATCAGAAAATAAAAATCTTGGGAAACAACTGATTTATGTGCCTTATCATCAGGCGACCGCTTCGGCAGGATACTCGTACAAGCGTTTTTCGGCTTATTATCAGCTGATGCTGAACGGAAAAGTTTATACCGATTCTCAAAACACAAAAGAAATCAAAGGATACAATGTATCCAATCTCGGTGCGGAATGGAATTTTGGTCAAAAAAGAAATCTGATGCTGGGCATTCAGCTCAGAAATATTTGGGACGAAGCCTATCAAAACGTGATGAATCGGTGGATGCCCGGAAGAAATTATAATGTCTATATCAATTTAAAATTTTAAAAAATGAGAAAATTCAGAAAATTTTTAAGCTTTGGGCTGGCACTGTCAGCCCTGTTTTTGGCTTCATGCAGCAGCAATGATGATGATGTGCAGCCAACGCCCGATGATGCTGCGTTTCAGCACGGTGTATTTATTTTGAACGAAGGAAATTTTGGTGCCGGAAATGCGTCGGTTGACTTTTTGTCGAACGAAGGTGTTGTGACCCACGATATCTTTTCGCTGATCAATAACGAACCGCTTGGAGATGTGGCGCAGAGTATCTATTTGAATGGCGATTTTGCTTATATCGTAGTCAACGGTTCTGCAAAAGTTGAAGTAGTGAACCGTTATTCATTCGAAAAAATCGGTACTGTCAGTACAGGACTGGTCAATCCGAGATATATCACCATCCTCAATGGCAAAGGTTATGTGACCAACTGGGGTGATCCGACCGATCCGTCAGATGATTTTGTGGCAGTCATCAATCTTTCAAATTTTTCAGTCAGCTCAACCATTCCGGTGGCTGAAGGGCCCGAACAGATCGTTTCTGTCAACGACAGACTTTATGTGGCACACATGGGCGGATGGAATTTTGGAAATACGATTTCAGTCGTCAATCCGGGAACCAATTCTGTCGTATCAAGCATTCAAACCGGCGACGTACCCGAATCTCTGATAGCTTCAAATGATTTTCTGTATGTGCTCTGCAGCGGTAAACCCGACTGGTCAGGCGATGAAACCGTCGGCAGTCTGATCATGTTTGATACAAATACCAATATGCAGCTTTCCACCATACCTTTTGCGCTTGGAATTCATCCGACCAAACTGGTGACCGACGGAAATATGCTTTACTATACCGAAGCAGATATTGTAAAAGCAGTTGATATGCTGGATATGAACAGCAGTACAACCTTGTTCTCAACTACTTCCCAGGGCGTATTCGGTGCTTACGGAATGGCTGTCGACAACGGAAAAGTATATATCGGCGATGCAGGAGATTACACTTCAGACGGTAAGGTTTTGATTTATTCCACCACCGGAAATCTGATCGGAACCCATACTGCCGGACTGCTGCCAAACTATTTTGGTTTTAATGATTAAGTTTTAGTTGTCCTCAATGACCAATTGCCCCGAAAAAATTTTCGGGGTTTTTTATTTTTAGACGTATATTGTATTCCTTAATATGACATGATTATGAAAAAACTCATTTTGATTCTGACCGTCGTTTCGTTTGCATTTACAGGATGCAACAGAATTCCGGAAGGCGGGCCATCCGGAGAACAGTCGATAGAGACTGCACCCGGGCTGCTAAGCGAAAAAGTTTTGATCCGGCTAAAACCAAAGGTGGGCGACAAACAAAACCTGATGGTAACGCTCAATATGAAATCTGAAGACAGTGACGAAATGAATGTCAATATGATTTCAAAAATGGATATGGTGGTTATCAATCGCGAAGATTCGGTTTTTACTTACGAAATGAAATACAAATCGATCAAAATGAATATCCAGGCCGGTGTAATGGAAATGGAATTTGATTCGGATTCAAAAGAACAAAATCAGATGGGTTCCATACTGGGCGAACAAATGAAAGGACTGCTCGAAAATCCGGTTTTGATGAAAATGGATCAGATGGGCAGAGTACTCGAATTCAAACTGCCCGGAAATTTCACAAGCGACCAGACCGGAGATCTCGGTTCTGTAACCCTGCCGCTGCCCGAACATCCGGTTGGGGTCGGCGACAGCTGGACTGCCGACAGACCGCTTGAAGGTCTTGGAAATATGGAAATGAATATGACACTCGAAAAAATTACGGTCGATTATGTACAAATCAAAACAACCGGTCTCCTCAACAAAGAAGATGAAGGCAGCGCTTTTGAAGGCACCTACAAACTCGATCGTAAAACCGGATTTACAAAAGACGGTCTGATGGAATTGAAACTCAATAAAGAAGGCAAAATAATGGATATGAAAATCGAATTCAAATCGATTTAATTTTTATCCAAATCAATATTCAGAAACAGCTTAACTTTGCCGCCGATGAAAGTTTTTCAAAATATTTCAGAAGCAAAACACATTAAAAATCCGGTGCTCACACTCGGTGTCTATGACGGCATCCATCTTGGTCACCAGGCGATCATCAGTCAGCTCAACCGGATTGCAGAGGAAATTGACGGTGAAAGTGTGCTGCTTACCTTTGAGCCTCATCCGAGGATTACACTCAACAAAGGTGCAGACAGTCTGCAGCTGCTGACACTGGCGGATGAAAAAACAGAACTGCTAAAAAATTATGGTCTTCAAAACCTGATTATTCATCCGTTTACAAAAGAATTTTCACAGCTCGGCGCTAATGATTTTGTAAAACTTCTGGTCGATGAAATCGGCATCAGCAGTATCGTAATCGGTTATGACCATCATTTTGGAAAAGACCGTTCGGGTGATTTTCAGGAGCTCAGCCGACTGTCAAAGATTTACGGCTTTGACTGTGTAAAAGTGGATGAAATCAAATCTGAAGGCAATCATATCAGTTCAACCCAAATCAGAAAATCACTTTTGGAAGGCAATCTTGAATTTGCAACAAAAGGGTTGAATCGAAATTACTGCCTCAAAGGAACTGTGGTAGATGGCGACAAACTCGGAAGAACTTTTGGTTATCCGACTGCAAATCTTAAAGTTGAAAATTACAAACTCATTCCCGGAAATGGTGTTTATGTGGTCAAAGTATTTGTTGATGATGAATTTTTCAAAGGTCTGCTCAGCATCGGTACAAGGCCCACTGTGTCAAATACAAACGAAAAAAGAACTGAGGTTTATATCCTTGATTTTGACCGTGATATCTATGGAAAAGAAATCAAAATTGAATTCTTTAAAAAACTCAGAGATGAACAAAAATTTGATTCGATTGAGAAATTGATCAGTCAGATGGATGTTGACAAAGCAGAAGCAGAAAAATTTATTTTCAGCTGATGATTTAGGCCAGCATTGCTTTCACACCCGGCAGTTCTTTTCCTTCCAGGCTTTCTAACATTGCGCCACCGCCGGTTGAAACATAGCTGACTTTGTCTTTAAATCCGTATTGTTTGACAAACGCTGCAGAATCACCACCGCCAACCAGCGAGAATGCCCCGTTTTTGGTTGCTTCTGCCACGGCTTCACCGAGTTTGATGGTTCCTTTTGCAAAATTCGGCAATTCAAATACACCGACCGGACCGTTCCACAATATCGTTTTTGACTGTAAAATCACTTCAGAAAAAATCTCATCCGTTCTCGGTCCCACATCAAGTCCCATCCAACCGTCCGGAATTTCATTGACCGCTGTGATATGTGTTTTTGCTTCATTGCTGAAACTGTCAGCCACCACATTGTCAACCGGAAGGTACAGACCGACTCTGTTATTTTTGCATTCTTCCATTACTTTCAAAGCCACATCGAGCTTGTCCTCTTCCACCAGTGAATTTCCAATTTTTCCGCCTTTGGCTTTGATAAAAGTATAAGTCATTCCGCCACCAATGATCAGATTGTCAATCTTTGGCAGTATATTTTCAATGATTGTAATTTTTGAAGAAACTTTTGCACCTCCCAGAATTGCTGTTACCGGATGTCGGTTTGATTTCAGAATTTTATCGATTGCAACCAGTTCACCCGCCAGCAGATATCCAAAACATTTTGAATTTGGAAAATATTTTGCAAGCACCGAAGTTGAAACATGATTTCTGTGTGCCGTACCAAATGCGTCATTGATATAAAAATCACCAAGTTTTGACATCCTTCTCGCAAGTTCCTCATCGCCTGCAAGTTCTTCTTTGTTGAATCTCAGATTTTCAAGCATCAGAATTTGTCCCGGTTTCAACTCAGCAGCTTTTTTTTGTGCGTCTTCACTCACAATTGCATTTGCAACCGTAACCGGCGCGTTCAAAGCTTTGCTGACTGCCGGTGCAATATGTGTCAGTGAAAATTTGTCTTCAAAACCGTCTTTTGGTCTTCCCAGATGGGTCATCAAAATGACAGCACCACCATCGTTCAAAACTTTTTCAATGGTTGGTTTTGAGGCCAGAATTCTTGTAGAATCTGTTACATTCAAATTCTCGTCCTGCGGAACATTAAAATCAACTCTGATCAGAACTTTCTTATCTTTGAAGTCAAAATCATCAATCGTTTTCATAGTAATTTTTTTAAGCGGTTATTGAATGAAACAAAATTAAAAAATAAATCGGCAACAACGATTTTTGTTTTGCACAAACCAATATATATCATCATATATTTTTAAAATTTAAAAAAAAAGAAAATGATGATGTATATATAGCACTGTTGATATGTGGATAACTAAATTTCAGTTTAATTTATCATTGCATGATTAACAAAATCGTTTTTGTAATTTTGCTTTTCAATGAGACGATTGCAAGTTTATCAACATTCTTTGTTAATTGTTGAAATTCGTTTTCTTTGATAAATTGATTTGTCAAAGCTGCGGATAAAGATGTGGATAAGAAACGTGCCAAAATGAAAAGTTTTACTTGACTTGAATTGAAATATTTTTAATCAAAAACTGTTTTTACAAATCCAAAAAATCGGACGCCGATTCTGTAAAAATTAATGGACGGTTTATCAACATATTTTTAAATATCGTCAGGATTGAAAATGAATCAATTGTAATTTTTGACAAAATTGGATGTTAATAACTATAAAATTATGAAAATAGCCATCGGTTCTGATCATGCAGGATTTGAATACAAAGAGAAAATTAAACAATACCTTACAGATAAAGGGATTGAAGTTCAAGATTTTGGAGCATTTTCAACCAACTCTGTAGATTATCCGGATTTTGCACATCCGGTTTCTTCGGCGGTTGAAAATCAGGAAGCAGATCTGGGTGTACTTCTTTGCGGAAGCGGTCAGGGTGTAAGCATGAGTGCCAACAAACATCAGCAAATCAGATGTGCGCTTTGCTGGAATACTGATATTGCCAGACTCAGCCGACAGCACAACAACGCAAATATCATTGCTTTCCCTGCACGTTTTGTAGCTTATGAATATGCAATAGAAATGATCAACGTGTTTTTGAATACCGAATACGAAGGCGGAAGACACAACAAACGTGTGGATAAAATCAGCTGTTCATAATCAGATTTTGTCAACTTTTTTCAAAACAAAACTGTTCCAAAAAGCTTTGAAACCGAAATTGGATATGTAATAATTGTATTTCGGAATAATTCTTTTTACTTCATAACTGATCTGTCTGAATAATTTTGATTTCCTGAGCGTCGGATCATGTTGAATCTGCGAATCTGCCGGAAAACCTTTGATCAATGAAGGCAGAAGATTGTATATTTTCAAATCATATTCCCAAGGATGCTGCAGTTCACAGTCGATCGGTCTTCTGATGATTGGTTTTTGATGAATTGTTTTGTGTAAAAACTTTTTTGCGCCGGTTCTTGTCCAAACTGCTGCAATCGTTGTAATCGGAATGCTGGTTCCGCAGACACCTATAAATCGGTCAGTATTTCTGACATCTTTTATTTTTATATAACGTCTTCTGCTGCTGAGTTTGAGCACATCCCACTGATTTTTTTGATCCAGTTCATTGTATTGTGAAATCGTTTCTTCAATGATTGATTTTAAATTTTCGGGCAGTACCGCATCATCTTCAATGATCAATGCAAATTCTGCATCAGAATCCAAAAACCTTTGAAGTGTTTCAACATGACTCAGATAACAGCCGATTTCGCCCGGAATCAGATTTCTGTCATATTCGTTTTTGATGATGTATTCATCGCCTTTCAGATTTTTTGAATCGACAGCAGAAATTCTTTCATAATCAATTCCTGTTTTTTCAAATTCATTTTTCATCCGTTCGAGCCTTTCAACCGCTCTGTCCAGATTGATCAGATAAGTCCGATATTTTTGGATATTCTGCATAATTCAATTGAGTCTGTCAAAAGTACATAAAAAATTATGCTTATCATTCGAACAGATTATTTTGGGCTTATAATTGATCAAATCACTGAAATTTATTTGAAAACTTAAAAAGTTCATTCAATATAATTTCGAAAGTTTAACTTTACAACCTATTAAATAAAGAATGTCAAAGAAAAAACATCATTCAAAAAATAAACGAACGACCATCGGAAAATACAGCGAAAACATAGTTGAATTTCTGCTGAAGCATCCAGGTAAACCAATGAATTACAAACAGATTGCTTCGGGTCTGAAAATTACAAACAGCAATCAGCGCGATTTGCTGATCAAAGATTTGATTGCATTGGCGGCGGCTGAGAAAATTGATGAAAAGGAACGCGGAAAATTCAGTCTCAATCTGGACAAACACCAGCTGGTCGGAATCATCGACATAACACAGAGCGGCACTGCCTATGTGAAAGTTGACGGAATGGATGAAGACATTCAGATTCCAAAAAACAAAAGAAAAAACGCACTTCAGGGCGATCTGGTTCAGATATTTGTTTATCCGAACACAAAAAAAAGTCAGCGTACAGAGGGCGAAGTAACCGCTGTGGTCAAACGTTTCAAAAAACTGTTTACCGGAATTTTTGAAAAACAAGCCAGCGGAAAATACGGTTTTGTAGTTACTGACCGCCGTTCGATTCCGGTTGATTTTTATATACCGAAAGATAAATTTAAAAATGCTGAAGACGGTCAGAAAGTGATTGTCGAACTCAGAGACTGGCCGGACGATGCAGATCATCCGTTTGGAGAAATTGTTGAAATCCTCGGTCATCCGGATTCAACCGAAGCAGAAATGAATTCGATATTGGTCGAATACAATTTGCCGCTTGATTTTCCTGATGAAGTCAAAAGAGAAGCCGAAGAACTCGACGTTGAAATCAAAGAAGAGGAAATCAAAAACCGCCGCGATATGCGGTCTGTGACCACCTTCACCATCGACCCGAAAGATGCAAAAGATTTTGACGATGCGCTTTCGATCAGAACTTTGGAAAACGGAAATTTTGAAGTAGGCGTTCATATTGCAGATGTGACCCATTATGTAAAACCGGGAACTTCGCTCGATCAGGAAGCCTATCAGAGAGGAAACTCGATTTATCTGGTTGACCGAACCATACCTATGCTGCCTGAAAAACTGAGCAATTCAGCCTGTTCGCTTCGTCCCGATGAAGACAAATATACTTTTTCAGCGATTTTTGAAATGGACAAAAACGCAAAGGTGCTGAAACAGTGGTTTGGAAGGACTGCAATCCGTTCCGACCGAAGATTTACTTATGAAGAAGCACAGGATGTGATTGAAACCGGAGCCGGAGATTTCAAAGACGAAATCATTGCGCTCAATGATTTGGCAAAAATCCTGAGAAAAAAGAGGATGGACGACGGCGCGATCACCTTTGACAAAGTAGAAGTAAAATTTGAACTTGATGAAAATCTGAATCCGGTTGGAACTTATCTCAAAATGATGAAGGATTCAAACCATCTGATCGAGGAATTCATGCTGCTTTGCAACCGAAAAGTTTCTGAATTTGTATCGTTGAACAAAGAAGGAAAAATTACTGAAAACACCTTTGTATATCGTGTCCACGACGATCCCGACATGGACAAACTCCAAGATCTCAGATTGTTTATCAGACAGTTTGGTTACAATCTGGATTTGGCCAACCACAAAACCATAACTCGCTCGATGAATCAGCTTTTGGCCGATGTCAAAGGAAAACCCGAGGAAAATCTGATTGAAACCCTGGCGGTGAGAACGATGAGCAAAGCCAAATATTCGACCGAAAATTCTGTCGGACATTACGGTCTGGCATTCAGATATTATTCGCATTTTACATCGCCGATCAGACGTTATCCGGATATGATGGCACATCGTCTGCTGCAGCATTATCTGGACGGAAAGAAATCACAAAATCCGGCGCCGCTCGAAGAAAAATGTGTTCACTGTTCACTGACCGAAAAACAGGCGACAGATGCGGAAAGAGATTCTGTAAAATTCATGCAAGTCAAGTATATGGAGCAGTTTGTGGGTGATGAATTTTACGGATACATCACCGGTGTTCAGGAATACGGAATCTTTGTGGAGATACCCGAAACCCGCTGTGAAGGCCTGATCAGACTGAGAGGAATCAGTGAAGATACATTTTATTTTGATCAGAGAAACTATTCGATAGTCGGCAAACGAACCGGAATCACATATCAGTTGGGTGACAAGGTGATGGTAAAGGTGGCAAAGGCCGATTTGAGAAACAAACAATTGGATTTTGAACTGATCGGCTGATTTTGGTTTTAGGAATGGTTTAACGTTCAATAATCAGATTATACTTAAATTGCAGTCCAAATGGAGCTGGTCACATCTGCCATAGTAATCGGAATTTTGCTCAGTCTGATCCTAATCGGACCTGTCTTTTTCATGCTGCTGCAGACCAGTGTCAGCCGCGGTTGGAAATCTGCAATCATACTCGATCTGGGCGTTCTGACAGCCGATATCCTTTGTATTTTTGTTGCCTACTACGGAAGTAAGGATTTAGCAACCTCAATTCAGAACAATCCTTCCATTTATATTTTCGGCGGCTTTTTTATACTGATTTACGGTTTGGTGATGTATAGGTCAAAACCAAATCTGAAAATGAGAAATCTGACCGACAGCAGTAAAAATTATTTTAAAATCTTCATCAACGGTTTTTTTCTCAATATTCTAAACATCGGGGTCATCGTATTCTGGTTCTTTGTGGTGAGCACCATTGTGATCCAGTATCCGAGGCCGGGCGACACTTTTCTGTTTATGGCAATTGTGCTGGGAACTTTTTTTGGTCTTGATTTAATTAAAATTATGCTGGCGCAAAAAGTCAAAGAAAGCTTTACGGTCAGAAGGGTTTTTTATTTTAAAAAGACGATTGGATTTATACTGATTATTTTTGGCCTGATTGTGATTTTAAAAGGTTTTGGCGTATTTTCAAATATTGATGAACAGATTGAAAACCGAATTCAAAAAGGAGTTACCCACGAAGAAAAACCGGCTGATATATTTTTCTCAATTCCTTTTAAATAATTTTCAAACTATAGAAATTTCTCAATTTTTTCAACAATCATTTCGGGACTGATGTTTTTAAAATAATCGATTTCCTTCGCATTTTTCGACTCTTTACCATAAACCGAAGTCGGCCTTTGAGTCAGACTTTCGTCCTGAATTACATTGTCATAATCCTGACCGTAACCCAAAAACCCCATAAAAGGATGGGTGGTTCCCCAAATTGAAACCACCGGTGTCCCTACGATTGATGCTAAATGCATATTGGCAGAATCCATTGAAACCATCAGTATGAGCCGGCTGATGATTTCTAATTCTTTTTTCAGATCGTATTTTCCGGCAACCGAAACGATATTCGGATTGAGTTTTTGCCATTCCTTTAATTCCTGATGTTCGGTTTTGCTTCCAAACAGATAGACTTTAACGCCTTTTTCTGCGGTATTCAGCGCCACTGCTTTCATTTTATCTAACGGATACTGTTTTCCCTCATACATCGCAAAAGGAGCGATTCCAATTGCGTTTTCTTTTTCGGAATGATTGACAAGCCGGTTTGAAAGTTTCAGACCAAAACCGAGTTTTCTGAACACATCTGCATATCTTTCGGCCATCGGTTTCAGCTGTTTTTTGATTTTATCATTCTGTCTGACCAGCCGACTTCTTTCTTTTCGTGATTTGTCGAGGATTTCAAACTTTTTTGGACTCAGAAATTTTCTGATGATTTTTGTCCTGAGCACATTGTGCAAATCTGCTACTGAATCAAATCCGGCGGCTCTCAAATCTTTTGAAAGCTTGTACAGACCCAATCCGCCGTTGTAATTCTTTTTCAGATCGGCCGGAAAAAAATGAAGTCTCTGAATTCCTTCAAACAACGGTTGAAACTGCGGTCTTGAAACAAACAGAATTTCAGTTTCCGGAAACTGATCCAAAAACTCTCTGACGACCGGAACGCACATTGCTACATCACCCATCGAACTGAAACGAAAAACCAGTATACGCTGTTTTTGACTCATATTTCTTTTTCAAGGGTTGGCTGCTGTTGTTCTTCTTCCAAATCTATATTTTCAAGTGTCTTGCCTCTTCTCAAACTGATTTTGATTCTTTCCATTTCTTCTTTTGAAGCAGAAATATATTCTTCAAGATTTTGACTGTATTTAGATAATTTTCTGACCGATTTATTGTCGGCTATCGTAAAGATTTCGCCCTGTTGAACAGCATCTTTGTGTCTGTAACCCAATTCTTCGAGCACATCCACACCCAGCTGAACCGCAGTGTTAAAATTCTCACGATAGATATGAGTAAAGCCTTTGTTCAGATAGTAGTAGGCATCATAACGGTTTCTTGTTCTGATAAAAATTTTCAAGTTCGGAAAATTCTGATTGGCCAGTTCAATCAGTCTTTGGTTGGCTTCTGGCGGATCGAGCGCAGCAATCAGTATATCCGCCTTGTCTGCTTTTGCGGCTTTGAGCGTATTGAGATTGGTCGCATCACCGTAATAAACATTGTAACCCAATTTTCTGAGCAGCTCAATCCGTTCGCTGTCTTTGTCAAGAACCGTCGCACTGAAACCGCTGAATTTGATCAGACGGCCGACCGTATTGCCAAAATCGCCATAACCGGCTATAATGATTCTTTTTGAATCCAAATCCTCAAAACTGTATTCAAGATTGTCCTGGTAACCGCCTGCTTTTATTTTTACCAAACCCATCATCGGCACAATCCACTTTTCGTTGACCACCAAAAACAGCGGTGTGATCGTCATCGTCAGTGCGGTGGTTGCAAACAGCAAATCTGTCCATTCTTTTGGAATCAGCTGCAGTTGAAGGCTGATGCTCAAAATCACAAATGCGAATTCACCGATTTGAGACAACAGGATTGCAAACAGTATATTTTGATTGAGTTTGAGTCTGAATATAAAACCTGTAATCAGCAGCACTACACCTTTGATCAGAATCACCCCAAAAGTAAGTGCAAGTATTTTGATCGGCTCATGGATGATCAGTTTGAAGTTGATGGTCGATCCGACCGCAAGAAAAAACAGACCGAGCAGCAGTGCTTTGAACGGTTCAATATCGCTTTCCAACTGATGTCTGAATTCGCTGTTTGCCAAGGCCACACCTGCCATAAACGCACCCAATGCCGGGCTCAGTCCCACATAATTCATCAGCACAGAAACACCGATAACCAGCATCAGCGCAGAAGAGGTAAACAGCTCGCTGACCTGAAGTCTTGCGATGTATTTAAAAAACGGATTCACGATATAGTTACCCACAAAAAAGATCAGTCCGATTGCAGATACGATGGCCAGTGTTTTCATCCATCCGGGTGCACCGTCCAGCAGTGCTCCTTCCAGATTGGTTGTCGAAACGATAACTGATTTTGCGGCAAGCAGCGGTAAAATTGCTAAAATAGGGATGACCATGATGTCCTGAAAAAGCAAAACCGAAAAACTCGATTTGCCAGAAGGTGTTTTGGTCAGCCCTCTTTCAGACAGAGTTTGCATAATGATCGCAGTCGATGACATGGCGACTGCCGCACCGATTGCAATTGCGGTTCCTTTGCTCGAATTGACAAAATGAAGCGAAATCGGAACGACGACCAATATTGTCCCAAACAGTTGGATCCCGCCGATACCCAATATCTTTTTTCGCAATTTCCACAAATCCTTCGGATCGAGTTCGAGACCGATCAGAAAAAGCATCATCACCACACCGAATTCTGCTGCATGCATGATGTCGTGAGCTTCATCTCCGCTCGACATTCCGATGTATTTTCCAAGCACGAACGGACCGATCAGCATTCCGGCGAGCAGATAACCCAGCACCGAACCCAGACCAAGCCTTTTTGCTATCGGCACACAGACAATTGCAGCCAACAGGTAGATGAACGCCTGGTATAAAGTAACCTCTCCCATTTATTCTTTTATTTTGGATCGGTAAGCAATCGCATAAAACTTAAATTGTTTGATCATCGCCAGCAGTCCGTTTGCGCGGGTGGGCGAAAGAAATTCCTGAAGACCGATTTCTTCGATAAAATCAGTATCTGAATTTAAAATATCTTCGGGTTTCTGGTTGTTGTATATTCTGACCAGCAGCGCAGCCAGTCCTTTTGGAAGGATTGCATCGCTGTCTGCTTCAAATACAAGTTTACCGTCTTCTATTTTTGCATCTAACCAGACCGTTGACTGACAGCCGCGGATTACTTTTTCATCCGATTTTCTTTCTTCAGGCAGCTTTTTCAGATTTTTTCCAAGCTCAATCAAATATTCATATCTGTTTTCCCAGTCGTCAAACATTGAAAACTCATCAATTATCTCGTTTTGGATCTCTTTTATCGTCATCAGACAAAGATAAAGATTTGACAAATATCATTTTTCAAGAATTGAGTTTAAATTTGCATTGACAGCCGTTCAACGGTTAAAAAAATAATTAAAAATGAAAGTTTTACTGCTCGACAGAAACCATGTTCTGCTCGAAAACGGATTGAAAAATTTGGGTTTTGAAGTGGATTCGGATTATGATTCATCAAAAGAAGAAATCATAAAAAAAATTTCAAATTATGACGGAATCATCATCAGAAGCCGAATTCCTGTTGACTCTGAATTTTTGGATGCAGCGGTCAAACTGAAATTCATCGGCAGAGTCGGTGCGGGTCTTGAAAATATTGATTTAAAAGTTGCCGCAAAAAATGGAATCCAAACCTTTAATGCACCAGAAGGAAATCGTGATTCGGTTGGCGAACATGCGGTCGGAATGCTGCTGATGCTGGTTCACAGACTGAGGATTGCTGATGCTGAAGTCAAAAATGGGATTTGGAGAAGAGAGGAAAACAGAGGTGATGAACTGATGGGAAAGACCATCGGCATCATCGGTTACGGAAATATGGGAAAAGCATTTTCAAGAAGGTTAAAGGGTTTTGGGGCGAATGTAATCTGTTATGACATCAGAGCCGGAAAAGGAGATGATAATGCGGTGCAGGTGAGCTGGGAGGAATTTAAGGACCGTTCCGAAATCATCAGTCTTCATACACCGCAGACGACCGAAACGATTGGTTTGGTGGATAAAGAATTGATCAATTCAATGAAAAACCCGTTTTATCTGATCAATACAGCGCGTGGAAAATCGGTTGTAACCAAAGACCTGGCGGAAGGGCTGAAATCCGGGAAAATCCTCGGTGCTGCTCTGGATGTTCACGAATACGAAAAGAAATCGTTTGAAAATCTCGATTTGTCACAGCTGCCTGAAGATTTCAGATTTCTGATTGAATCTGAAAACGTGATTCTGACGCCGCATATTGCCGGTTGGACACATCAGAGCAAACAGAAATTGGCAGAAGTCATTTTGTCTAAGGTTGCAGATTGGAAAAAATTGCATAACATTGCAGAGCAATCGGGGATGTAGCTCAGTTGGCTAGAGCGTTAGACTGGCAGTCTAAAGGTCGTGGGTTCGAGCCCCATCTTCTCCACAAAAAAGCCATTCATTTGAATGGCTTTTTTGGTTTTATGTTTAAAAATATTACTCCCCCGCCTGCTGTTGAGCTTCCTGTTTCATTTTGTCATTTGCTGTAATTGCAAATTCAACCCGACGGTTTTGAGCTCTTCCTGCTTCTGTTGCATTGTCTGCTCGCGGACTCAATTTGCCCTGACCCATTGAAGAAAGCCTTGATGAGGCGATTCCCTGAGATTTCAGATAATCAACCACAGATGCCGCTCTTTTCTCTGAAAGCGGAAGATTGTATTCCTGAGACCCGATGCTGTCTGTAAAACCTACCACCATGATGTCTGTGTCGGGATATTCATTAAAAATCGGAATCAGTTTCTGAAGGTTTGTTTTTGCATCAGCGGTCAGTGATGATTTGTTGTATTCGAAACGAACATTTGAATTTTCGTCAAGTATCACCTGGATTCCTTCGGCATTTCTTACCACTTCAGCACCCGGAAGTGTGTTTTCAATTTTCTTTGCCTGCTGGTCCATCTTGTGACCGATGATTCCGCCTGCTGCACCGCCGACAACTGCGCCTGCAATTGCTCCGGCTGCTGCATTTCCTCCGCTGCCGATATTATTTCCGAGCACGCCGCCCAATATTGCACCTGCTGCAGCTCCGATTGCGGCTCCCTTTTGGGTGTTGTTTGCGTCACAACCGCTTAAGACCAATCCTGCTGCAACCAGCAGTACTGCTATTTTTGAGTTCAATTTCTTTACCATAAGTTCAATTTTAATGTTTAATTTTTTGTAAATGTGTAGTTAATCCCGATGATCTTTCCTTCAAAATTGATGTCTTGTCTCAATACCATAAATGAACCGCTGTTGTTTGTGATTTTCATTTTGTAACCGTCCAGCACATTCTTTGGTTTTTCGCCTTCATAGACCTTTTTGAAGTTGAAATACATATTTCCACCTTCATCTGTAACAAACCATTTGATCTTGGTGGTTCCTGATGGACAATTTCCTGATCCGTTCAGTGTGTATGTCCCGGTGTTGTTGTTTTGAACCAGGTGCCACTGACTGCCGTTGTAGCATTTCGGGTCTGCCTCGTCAAAAACTTTCGCATCGACATATGACTCATTGATTCCGTCAAATGACACGTTTGTAATTGTCCAATCGCCCCTCATAATTTTTTCGCTGTCAACGACCGATTTTGGTCCGGCGCATGAAATGGCCAAAAACAACGAGAAGATTCCAATTAAAAAGATTTTATTCATAATTATTAAATTTGTTCAAATTTGGTCAAAAAACAATGCCTTTTAAAATTGATTTAAGACAATTTCTCAAAAAAATGATACTTGTGTAAGTCCACTGCAAAATTAATAAAAATTAAAGCGTTTATTTTAATTTTTTTGGATAAGATAGATGACTGATGACCAATTTTTGTCAAATAATGCCTTTGTGTTTGATAGGATTGCAATCGGTATGGCTCTAAAAATTCCAAATTTTGATTTTTTGTATTTTTCTGATAAAATTGAAATATAAAAACTGTCAAACCACAAAGGATATAATTTTACTTTTTTAAGTTCGTTTTTATACATCAATTTTTGAAAACTGTCATTTGAAAAATGCCAAATGTGTCTGGGTACATCCCAGGCCGCCCAGCATGATTTGTAAAATTTTGCGTCAAAAGACTTATGGTTTGGAACCGCAATCAGTATTTTTCCGTCGGGTTTTAATTTTGTTTTCAGTTCGGTGATGAATTCATTCAGGTTCGGAATGTGTTCTAGTACATGCCAAAGTGTAATGTAATCAAAAGTCATATCAAGATCCACCAGATTTGAACTGCTTGCATTTTCATCACCAACTTTTTTTTGGGTCAGTTTTAATGCATCCGGGTTGGGTTCGATTCCGTAAACATCCAAACCTTTGTTTTGTGCATATTTTAAAAAATCTCCGGTTCCGCATCCGAAATCCAATAATGATTTTTTTCCTGCTTTGTATCCGAGTTTTGAAAATTTATAGCCGATATTGTATTTTTTGACCGACTGATAAATTCTGTCCCAAAAACTTTTCCTTGCATCAGAATGAGATATATAATTTTCGCTATTGTAGTAGTCTGAAAGTTTGTCAATCGGAACAGGCCGAGTTTCTAAAAAACCAAATTCATGGTTTCTGTACAGACAGAACTCTTCGCCTGTCAAAAAATAGTCCTTTGTTTTTAAAACCAAATCCGATTCAAACTGTTCCAAATCAATATTTTATAAAAGTGTTCCTCGTGGAACATTATTTTTATCTGCCCATATAAATCAATAGTATGCTGATGTCTGCCGGAGAAACTCCGCTGATTCTCGAAGCATGTGCAATGGTCTCGGGTCTCAGTTTTTCAAGCTTCTGTCTTGCTTCTATCGTAATTGACTTCAGTTGCGAATAATCAAAGTTTTTTGGAATTTTTAAATTTTCCAACCGTTTCAGTTTATTTGCATTGTCATTTTCCTTTTGGATATATCCTTCATATTTGATCTGAATTTCCACCTGCTCCAATTCGTCTTTATTGATTTCATTTTCTTTGACCATCTCTTTCACTCGATCCAGTTTTAGGAAATCAGACAGATAGACCTCAGGTCTTTTCAAAACCGAATCCATCTTTGAGCTTTGTTTGAGCGGTCTTCCTTCTCTTTCCTCAATTGCTGTATTGATTTCTTTGGGTTGGATTGAATTTTCTCTAAAAAACGAAACCAGCATCTCTGCTTTTTTGTGTTTGATTTCCATTTTTTTCAGTCTTTCATCAGAAGCCAAACCGATTGAATGAGACAGCGGCGTCAGTCTTTCATCTGCATTGTCCTGTCTGAGCAGTATTCTGTATTCAGCTCTTGATGTAAACATTCTGTAGGGTTCTTCAGTGCCTTTTGTAATCAGATCGTCAATCAGTACACCGATATAGGCTTCATTTCTTTTCAGTATGAATTCTGGTTTTTCTTTGACTTTTAAATGTGCATTGATTCCAGCCATCAGTCCTTGGCATGCTGCTTCTTCATAGCCGGTTGTGCCATTGATTTGACCTGCAAAATAGAGGTTTTCAATCAGTTTGGTTTCTAATGTATGTTTGATTTGTGTCGGCGGAAAATAGTCGTATTCGATTGCATAGCCCGGTCTGAAGAATTTCACATTTTCAAAACCCGAAACTGCGCGCAATGCTTTTGCCTGAATATCGTCAGGCAATGAAGTTGAAAATCCGTTTACATAATATTCGATGGTATTCCACCCCTCTGGTTCAGCAAATATCTGATGTCTTTCTCTGCTTGCAAAACGGTTGATTTTGTCTTCGATTGATGGACAATATCGTGGTCCTGTGCTTTTGATGGCGCCGTTAAACATTGGTGAACGGTCAAATCCTTCTCTGAGCAAATCGTGAACCTGAAGATTGGTATAAGTGATCCAACAGCTTCTTTGATGGGTTAATTTTGGTGTGTTTGTAAATGAAAATTTTTCCGGATTTTCGTCTCCGCTCTGTTCTTCCATTTTTGAAAAATTCAATGATCTTCCGTCCACTCTCGGAGGTGTTCCTGTTTTCATTCTGCCCGATTCAAATCCCAGACGAACCAGTTGCTCTGTAATTCCGGTTGCTGCTTTTTCTCCCATTCTTCCACCTCCGAATTGTTTTTCACCAATGTGGATCAGTCCGTTCAAAAATGTACCGTTGGTCAGGATGACTGATTTTGCTTTTATGGTCAAACCGATTCCGGTTTTTACGCCTACTACTTTATTTCGTTCGATCAAAAGGCCGTTTACCATATCCTGAAAAAAGTCAACATTTTGATTTGCTTCCAACGCCAATCTCCATTCTTCCGCGAATCTCATACGGTCAGACTGCGCTCTCGGACTCCACATGGCAGGTCCTTTTGAACGGTTCAGCATTCTGAACTGTATCATGGTTTTGTCGGTGATGATGCCCGACATTCCACCCAAAGCATCAATTTCTCTTACAATCTGTCCTTTTGCAATTCCGCCCATGGCAGGGTTGCATGACATCTGGGCGATCACCTGAAGGTTCATTGTAATCAACAGTACTTTTGAGCCCATATTTGCTGCCGCCGAAGCTGCTTCTGCACCTGCGTGACCGCCGCCGACAACTATTACATCATAATCATTTAAAAACATTTTTAATTGATTTTTTAGAATTGTTCCACGTGGAACAATTAAATTATTTCATTAAAATAGGCCAGATATTTGTCTTCCGCCTTTCTCATTTTGGCAGCATCTTTTTCGGTTTTGTCCTTGTAATTCATAAAATGAAGGATACCGTGAATCATCACTCTTGCCAATTCCTGATCAAAACTTACCGAATTATCAATCGCATTTTCACTCACACGGTCGATACTGATATAAATATCGCCCGACAATTTCTTTCCGTCCGAATACTGAAAACCGATTACATCGGTAAAGTAATCATGCTGAAGATACTGAATGTTGATCTGCAGCAGATAGTCATCATTGCAAAAGATATAATTGATTTTGTCTGTTTCAAAGCCTTCTTTTTTCACTGAAGATTCTATCCAATTCTTCCAGTCCTCGTATTCCTCTGTTTTGAAATCGGTTTCGTTAAAAAACATTATCATCCTGCAAATTTAAAACCAAAATCCGAGAGAAACATTGAACAATCCCTTTTTTGTGTTGGGTGAATAGGTCCACAGGCCGATGATCGGTCCGAGCGGACTGTCATAACCGTATCCGATTCCCAAACCGGTATAATGATATTTCAGGAATTTCCATTCTTCAATCTGATCAGAAATATGTGCAAAATTTATAAACGCAGAGAAATAATGATTTTTTAAAATTCTTGCCTGAATCTGACTGCCCAAAATCAGAAGATTTTCTCCTCCATCGGTAAAAAATGGAAGCCCAAAAAAGCGTGAATAGTTCATGAAATCCTGATCGACATATCCTCCGAGTACAAATTTTTGTGACAACGGAACAGGATTCCCAAAATAGGTTCCAAATTTGCCGAACAACTTGATACCCAGCCAACTGTTTAGTGATTTGTTGGCATCAAACCAGGTAGAAACCATTGGAACTTCTTCAAAATCATTTGAGTTGGATTTGAATACATATTTAAATAATCCATTGAATTTCAGGCCATTCATCGGGAAATTAGGGTTGTCGAGATTGTCAATTTTAAAATAGCCGTAAAGATTTAAAAAATAACTGTTTTCAATATTTCTCAGCGGATCGCTCATAGACAGATTTTCTGTTTTTATGCTGAGATACTGATGTTCCAAACCACCGCCCAGCGCATATTTGTCAAAAAGTGTTGACTGAACATACACCTGGTTCAGGAATTCCTTGAACTGATAATCATAAGCGACACCGTCTAAATTTTCAAAGAAATTGGATGCTTTTACTTTTGAATTGAATCTTTTGTAGGAAGATGAAATCCCAAAACTCGGATAGATTCCGTTGTCGGCATAATAGATGATCTGATATCTCGGAAAGTCACCCAGGATCATATCTGCCGAAAAAACAGAGTTGTCAAAAAGTACATGACGGCTGCTGAAATTCAGTAGCAGTCCCGTTTTGAACAGATCGTCATAATGCAGACCGAACTTGATGGACTGTCGGGTCGGATTTTCGGTGACAAAAATTGCCATCGTTTTGTGACCCGAATCATTGTCCCGAATCCTGTAGTAGATCTTATTGAAATTCCCTGACGAAAACAGTGATTTGATTCCGTTTCTGATGTTTTCATATGAAATGAGCTGTGGCGGAATGATGCCCAATTTTCCCTGTACATAGGAGCGGTTGAAGGTTTCAAGCCCTGTGATTTCAATTTCGTTGATCAGCACATATTCAAAAGTATCATGTGAAAGATGTTTTATTTTGGGATGCCCCTGTAGTTCAGCAATCTTTTTTAAGTCTTCAAATTTGAGTTTTGCGGCATCAAATCCGGCTCCGATGATTTGGTCCTTGTCGTCAAAACTTGTGACCGTAAAACCTTTTAAATCGGGTTTTATCGTCAAATCGACCAGCTTGCTCTGTTCCTCAGATTTTTCTGCAATATTGTATGATATGATCTGTTCGATCACCTTTGCGGCGGATTGAAGTTGTGAATCGTCGAGCAAACCTTCCTGTAAATCAACTCCGATGATATAGTCAGCGCCCATATCTCTTACCTCGCTCACCGGATAATTGTTTCTCACGCCTCCGTCAACGTACAGTTCGCCTTTGATTCGAACCGGTTCAAGAAGAGTCGGATAGGCGCCGCTTGCGAGCACCACCTGGGGCAGATAGCCTTCATGGAATACCACAGATTCTCCGGTGCTCAACCGGGTAGCCACACAGACAAACGGAATCGGGAGTTCATTGAAATTTTCAATATCATGCACATTTCTGAAGAGATAGGTCAGCTCGTCTGCTGTTCCCTGTCCGCTGGAAAGCGCGTTTGGGAATCTGAGTTTGAAATCGTCAAACGGAAGTTCAAGCAGATATTTTTCACGATAGGTTTTGTCAAAAAACGGAAGTTCACGTCTTGATTTTTCATTCAAGATCATATTATTCAGATCAAGTGAATACATGATTTCTTCCAGTTCATCGGCAGAATAGCCGGATGCATACAGTGCGCCGACAATAGCACCAATGCTGGTTCCGCCGATATAATCGATTTTGATTCCTGCTTCCTCAATCACCTTGAGCGCACCAATATGTGCATATCCCTTTGCACCGCCACCGCTGAGCACTACACCGACTTTTGGTCTTTTGGTCTGCGAATTGAGTTGGCTAAAACTGAATAGTGTCAGCAGCAGAATTAACAGAAAGTGAACTTTGAGTCTCATAATTTGTAAAGGTATAACTTGTTAACCAATTCAATTATGGCCAAATTCAATTGGTTTGATAATTTTTATTTTTTTTCGGCATGAATCAAAAAAAGCCGCCCCGGAGGACAGCTTTTTTGTATAAGTTTAATAAAAAAAATTATCTCTTGACAAATTTGGTTGTCTGAGTTTTTCCGTTGATAACGGTCTGAATAACATAAGTTCCTTTTGCCAGTGAAGACACATCCAAAGCTGCATTTTTGCCTTTAGGAGCCAGCTTCATCACTTCCTGTCCTGTCAGGCTGTAAACAGTAATTTTTTCAATGCTGTTTTTTGAGTTTACATTCAGGAATTTTGAAGTCGGATTCGGATAGATGCTGAATTCAACCGAAGTCAAATCCTGAACACCCATTGTAGTACCGTCCACATCAAAAGGAAGCGCCTGTTGCACACCGCCGCCTGTGTCAATCATATCATTCCAGGTCGTACCGTCAAACTGAAGTGCATTTCCGACAGCAAAATCACCTGTAATTACCACAGGAGGAGCCCAAGGACCTGAACCGGTGCTTCCGCCAACGCTGAAGTCAATCCAATAAGTGCCGGGATCCAGTGTCAGACCCGGAGTTTCAATGGTTTGAACCATTATCGGTCTGTCAACATTTGAGTGGTCTGTGTCCAATACTCTGTATGCGCCCGAGAATTCTGTCATACTCATTACATCATCAAATTCATTACCCCAGATAACTGATCCGCCTGCATCCGGAACGCCGTCCCAAATTCTCATGGTCACATAAGTGATGGTTGAGTTGCTGCCTGAACCTGTCTGATATGAATACATATATAACTTTTCTACGCTGACCGACTGTGTTACCTCCCAATCGTCTGCAATTCTGAACAAACCTCCGTCGTTGATGTTGAAACCGTAGGTGGAGAGTCCCAATGCGGTTTGAAGTTCGCTGATGTTTGGTGTTCCCTCAATGTTGTAATAAGGGCCGTTGCTGTACAAAGTCCCGGTCATTGCTCCGTCAACAACTACCTGCTCGCCGGTTGAGCTGACCGGTTCGGCATTTGAGGTGGTTTCTGATGACTGTCCGAATGAAATACCTGCTGCAAAAAGAAGCGCGGCAATCGAAAATAAATTTTTTTTCATATTTGAATTGATTTTGAATTTAGGTTAAAGATATTGAAAATTTGTAATTTCCAATAAAGTTTTTACGATTTTCCAACCATTTGCGTAGTAATCAATTGAAAAAAAGTGAGGGATCCCAACCAAGCATAAAAGGGCCCTCACTTTGCTAATAAGCTAATTCAGTTGATTAGCGATTATTGGTAAATTTCCTGGTGAAGATTTCACCCCGTTCTGTTCGGACGGTTACAATAATGATATTGCTGCTGTATCTGGAAAAATTAATTGTGTGTTCGTTTGAATTGATATTTGAATTTTTGTAAATCGGTTTGCCGTTCAAATCATAAGCGATGACTTCAGAGATCTTATCTGATTCAGAACTGATTTGTACTCCGCCGTCTCTCTTGGTAAATTGGAGCCCTCCACTGATATCAATACCTCCTCCGTTTCCGTAGCTGGAAGTATAGATGATCAGAAATCTGTTTTTGTATTCGCCTGAACGGGTAATAAATTTGTATGAGTTTGTATTCAGGTTGACCACTTTGTTCAATTCTTTGTCCACCAGAAAGATGTTCTGTCCATTTGAAAATACACCCTCTTTGTTGTAAATCGAAATGATGTGAGTTCCGGTATGAAACGCGCGATACCCCAACTGAAGCTGATCATAATTTCTGAATGGAGCTCTGCCCTGAATCGCCAGATTGTGGCCGTCAATAATTGTAAACAGCTCGTCTGATCCGCCCAAACCTTCTGTGTCGTCTATCCAGAATTCGTCTCTTCCGCCTTCAAAATAGACTACCGCGGTCATCACCTGGATGTTGCCGGGGGTAACCATTTTGAGCCAGAAACGATCCATTTCCTGAAAGTCGCTTTTTGTACAGGAATTCGTCTGATTCAAATCTTCCGGGGATAAAAACGGATTGGAATCAGCTTCCATTCCGTTTGTTTCCCGGTAAAGACTGCTGTTATGAGAATCATTGATTCCCATCACGGCAGCATTTCCAAAAGAAGTTTCAGTGAGACTTAATTTGTTGTTGGTGTAGGGGAATTCCCAATCGTCAATTGAAACTGTTTTGGAGTCAGTAATGTTCTGCTCTGACTGAGCATTTAATTGTTTGTTGTTATTTGGCACTGCGTCCGAATGAATTGAATGTGCATTGGCAAAAGTCAGCGCCAGTACACTTGAAGTTAACAAATAGATTTTTTTCATAATACCACTTTTAAGAAGCATCTAAAAACTTCTCAAAGGTCTAAGGTGTTGGCAATGTCATAGGGGTGGGTCGGTATTATGTTCCCGATTGGGAAAAGCAAATATAAATTAAATAAAATTAGAAATCCAAAAAAAATGTTAATAAAAGTTTAAATAAACGTTAATAATATTGAAAGACAGAGCATTGGAAGAAATGAGGACATCAAACCAAGCCAATGACGCCCTCATTTCCGGTGTCCAATTTTTAATTATTTACAAATTTTCTGGTCACCAGTTCTCCTGTTTCTGTTTTCACTGTCACTACAACAATCTGATGATTGAAGTTTACCGCATTGATTCGGTGTTCGTTTGAATTGACATCCGATTTTTTATAAACCGAACGACTGTTCAAATCAAACAGTTCCACTTCTTTTATCTTATCGATTGACGAAGTGATCACAATCTGATTGTCAACTTTTGCAAAATCCACCACATTGCTGATGTCGGCTGCTGTTCCGATCATGTTTCCGGGTCTGTAAACGATCACAAAACGATCGTCTGTCTGACCTTTTCGGGTAATGAACTTGTACGGTTTCTGACTCAGATTCACTGTTTTGTTCAGAAGTTTGTCGATCAGATAAATGGTCTGTCCGTTTTCAAATACTCCTTCGCGCTTATAAACCGATATGATATGTGTTCCATCCTCAAAGGCTTTGTATCCCAATGGAATTTGATCTGTATTGACAAAAGATCCCTTGCCCTGAATCGCCAGTCTTTTATTTCCTGCCAGGGTGTAAATATCGTTTGAAGACATAAAGCTTTCGGTATCGTCGATTGCAAAATCATCATTTCCTCCTTCAAAGTACACCACAGCACCCATCGGTTCAATTCCTGACGGTGTAGTCATTGTCAGCCAGTATCTGCCATAACCGTTTTCAATATCATAATCCGACCCGGGTTTTCCGTTAAAGTCGATGATTCCGGACTTGATTCTGTATGCGTTTTCAAAATGAAGGGTTACACCCGGCTTAAGCGCCTGGAGCATAAATCCGGTTCCCACTTTTGTGTATTTGTCAGGAATTCTGGCTGGTATTCCCGAACCGGGTTCATTTACTCTCGGTGCAGCAGTTCCTGTTCCGTCAGGACCTGAAGCGGCATTAAAGACCGCATACTGGTTCTGGGTATAGCCTGATCCCATCTGATGGTGAATCTGATTGGTTCGGTTGTCCCAGAAATAGAAATTGGGGTCGATGTTGTCTGCTGCAGCTCCTTTGTTTGCTTCATACAGTTGTTTGATATCCAAATTGGACGGATAAGGATTTCCGACCAGATTATATCCCGGCCCTGTATATGCCATCGGATAATTCAGGATTCCGTTGAATGGAACGCCCCTGAACACACCGGTTTCTGTTTTTATTCCTGTTCCCGGTGATTCCTGAACCGCATAAGCCAGCCCCGCAACATAAGGTCCCTGGGTTTCATAGAAATAATAATTTCCTTCGTTGTACACCTGAACACTGTTTGGATTTATCGGATAAATTGTGGGTTTGATGTTTCCGTTATTGACCGGAGAAGTGATAAAGTTGTATTCAAGTCTTCCGCTCGAAAAATTGTAGGTTCTGTTGACCGTAATCTCGCCCACGTTGGGCGCATTGTCATTGATCTGAATCAGATTGGCGTTGTTATTTACCACAATATTGTTATTGGCCGTTGACTGATTCTTGACAAAATCAGTGACGGTAAGACTGGCGCCGTCATTGATTTCAAGATGCCCCGTATTCCTAACCGTCAGATTTTTGGCCAGACCGTGTACCGGATTGTCAGCTGCATCGGTATCGAGATAAACCGTTTTTTTAACGATGACACAGTTGTTGGCCGATGGTACTGTCGCAATACCCAGACCGGCTGCAGGCTTCCAGTCTGCGGCTACCGACCAGTCGGAATTGTCTGAATTCCACACCTTTGTTGTGTTTTGCAATATAACCTGTCCGTCCACCGTACAGCCGTTGCTCAGTACCGCAGTGGATTTAAGTGTCCAGTATGCATTTGATTCCAACTGAAAGTCATTGGGTTTGATGCAGACCTCAGAGACATCTTCTCCGCTGTATGGTGTCTCACAATCAATGTCATATATATCCACATCATTATTGACGGCAGCCCATATAAATTTGGGTTCCAGTGCACGGTTGCCGTAAAGACGGATGTTGTCCAGTGCGGCCATATTGTATTTCCAGCCGGTTCCTCCTGCTGCTGTGAATAGCACAAAGCGGATTTTGATATTGTCAACCTGATAGGTTTCATCGAGTTGGAAGACCTGATGGACAAATCTGCCCGGATTGCCCAGGGTATTGATATAGGTTTGCAGGGTAGTCCAGCTTGCACCGTTGTCGGTTGAAATCTGAAGTTTCAGATGTTCCTGAGTTTCGTCTCCGCCTATATAGGTCTGGAAATAGAGTCCAAACTCCAGTGTGAGTCCGGTCAGATCCGATGCGTTCACTTTGTCTGTGAGTTGCAGTATTTTGGTGATATTGGCATTCTGTCTGATGTCGGTAATCGCTGTGACAAATCTTCCGTTGTTGTAGCCCGATGACATGGCAGGCCTTACCACACTGTAGGGCGGTTTTGTAACCGTATAAGGATTTTCACGGTTTTTCCAGTCGGCATCCGAAAGATTGGCTCCCTGATAAACGCTGGCATCAAGGTTTGTGAAAGTACCCAGTCCTCCGTTTTGATTTTCATCATTGAAGGTCTCATCAATGAGAAAAACCTGCTCATAATCTCCCCAGGCGTTTACATTGAGAGTGGCATCGTCACCGCAAATATCCTGTAAACCTCCTCCAATCTCTATTTCGGGTATGGGATCAATTCTGGCAATGACCGGTACACGTGCTACCGACTCGCAACCGCCGGCTGTTGCCGTCACCCAGAAGGTAGTGGTTTCCTCCAGATCCTCTATGTGCAGAGTATTGGAGCTTTCTCCAATCTGTATGGGGTCATCTCCGAATTGCGAGGCATACCAGTTGTATAGCGCTCCCGCAGGCCCCTGAGCCGAGATATTCAAATCGCCCGGACCGCAACGGACACCGTCGCCCGTATTGACATTGACGGCTGTTACTTTGGCATCACAGTCCGCAATGACTTTGAACTTATAGTCTTCTGCTTCACCGTAAAATCTGATGCCGCTATTGTTGCTATTTATAAATTCCTCACAGGGGTCAAAATCATATTGATTGAGAAACTCCACCCAGCTGTCGCTTACTTCATGTTTCTGTCCCAGAACCCTGATTCTCATTTTATATTCTCCTATTGCCTGATCGGGTGGAACCACAAAACCAAAGAGAACTGCATTGGTAACCGTACTTTCTGTGTCATATACCAATTCCGAGCTCTTGAAAATACCGTCCTGATTCCAGTCCACCCAAACTTTGAAATGACCTCTCCAGGAGTTCAGCTGTGCATGCACATTGATCACCTGTCCCTGAGCCTGTCTGGGCATTTGATTGGTGTTCCATAAGCCGGTGAAATCCTGATAGCCTTTGTTTGGGTTGTTATTGTTATACCCGTTGTTCAAGTTTTCTACATCGGTGGGATTCAGCGCACCCAGAAAACGGACATCTTTGATGTAAAGTTCATCTACGTTGGATGTTGTTTTTGGAATACAATCTTCGGAATCATAGGTAATATTTAAATAGGGTCTGTATTCCGAACTGTAGCCTCTGAATACGGCATAATTATCTGCTACCGGCCAAGTGTCCATTTTCGGATAAACCGCCACTGCCACCCAGTTTTGTGAAATTTTTGATTGAACAAATGAAATGCCTGTAGAAGAAAAGCTGTGAATTTTCCAGCCCTGATACGGGTCAAAACTTTGGGTGTTGGCTGATATGACCTGAGTATGACTGTTGAAAATATCTGAATAGGGGGTGCTAACCGGGTCAACATTGATATCTACGATCTCTACTTCCCTTCCGATGACTTCGCCATTTGAACCATAAAAGAAAAAATGAGAGCTGACATCATCCAGCACCGTACCCTCTGGAATGCTTGTAAGATTAAATTTTGCAAAACCTGCTATGGGGTTTCCATCAGACCAGCGCCCACTTACTACATTATCATTATTACCCCCGGCCTGAGTTGCCCATCCTGACCATTTGTTGGCATTATCCGGATTGACAGTCACCGTAGGATCCACCATAACCGGGAACTGTCTTTCACTGCTCAGCAGCCAGGAAGTTTTCACCTTGGTTTTTACAGTCAGTATCTGTCCGATCTGCTGAACTTCAAAAACAGTGTTTGTATCGGTTGAAATCAATTGAGAATTTGCATCAGTTGATTTTGGACTGTCATACAGATAGATATTATTTCCCAGATTGTCTTTTATAACCACTCCATTTTCTGACATTGCAAATGTCCACCCGACAGGCAGCATGATGTCTTCGCTGAAAACCAGATAAGACGCACCCATAGGAATATCGCCCAAAGCCTGTTTGTTCGGAATGATATAATTCAAATCTCTTTTTCCGGTCAGCACGGTAAATTCTGCCGAAATCTGACCAAAGAGATTGTTGTAATACAATTTATTGTCCTGCACACTTGCTGCGGGATTGTTGCTGTCGATTTTATTTTTTTGTTGTCCGTTTACTTCCCAATACATCTTAGTATTCAGGAACTCAACCACTTCACCTTTGTTGGTCTTGCTTTTTACACCTTTGTGCGCGGTTGCACCAAAATAGGACTCAAAAAGGTTTGTTGAATTTGAATACGGAAATGCCGAATCGGGGTTTCCGGTGATGCTGTGATCGATATCCAAAAACTTTCCGTTTTTTTCATAATGGATAGGTCCGGCACCAATCAATGCGGTATGACTTCCATCCGGGTTGTCATAGGTTTTTGAGTAGAGATCTCGTTTTGAAATGTTTTCTTTCAATCCTTTGACGGCATCAAAAGGCGATTGGCTGACAGAACCGCTGTTGGGTTGTTGTCCGCTTTTTGAATAATTGTCCGTTTGGTTTCCAGAGACGGAAGATACTGAAACAGATTTATCTGTTTTTGAAATTTTAGCTGAAGGATTCATTGCTGATCCCTGCTGAACAGTCAGGGTTTGCGACGAATTTGCGACTTCAGTCGAATTCGGCAGTTGCTGATTGATTTGTGCGCCGACAAAAGAGATTGCCATGATGCACAGACACAGCGAGTAGATTTTCTTCATAATACCACTTTTAAGAAGCATTCATACACTTCTCAAAGGTCTGAGGTTGTTGGTGTTGGGTTCAGGTATTGGTATTATGGTTTGGATTGGAAAAAGCAAATATAAATCAATTCATTTCGAATTTCCAAATTTTTTGTTAAATGTTTTGATTTGAGTGTTAAAGTGTTGGGAATTTTGATCGGTATGACAGGTTGAAATATGATCGGATAACAGATTTTTTTTTGATGCTCCCGCCTTGTTATCCTGAATTTACAGTAAGAAATCCACTCTCACAATCCATTTTATCTTTCACAGTCAGTATTGAAACAATGGATATTTGGGTTCAGGTGATTTAAAACAGGGCTGACAATTATTTTCCTGACAAAAGTTTTCAATGTTTTGTAAGATTTTGAAGTTTTGATTAAATCCAAATTTCGCATGAGACAAATGTGGTATCGATTCACGAATCGTAATCAATGTTTCAAAAACCATTCAGTGAAGTTTTTTAAAATTAAAAGTTAGAGATTCGCAACGAATGAACGGCTGATTATATTTCAACAAGATTCTTCAGTCAGGCTGAACTGGTCTAGTTCAAAACCATTTCATCAAAAGAAAGTATCGTCTCAAAACCTTTTGATTCAAAATAATTTCTGAAACCGTCCGTTGCTGTAATCATCACAAAATCACCGCCCCAGGCGCCCAGACTTTTGACACTTCCGGTATAATCCGAAAAATACAGTTCTTTTGCTTTTTGAAATCCAAGCCGGGACGAAATCATCTCTTCATGCAGATTCATCAGCAGTTCAAATTCTTCGATTGATTCGGTTTTCAACAGATTGTAGGAAATTGCGGAAATCCCGTTCAGCCAGTCTTTTTCGGGTTTTAAATCTTTGTAATTTTTTGAAACATTTGACCGGGTATCCTGTTTTTTGTTGAGATGCACAAAAAACAGTTTGTCCTTAAAATACGGATTGAATTCAACCGGTTCAACAAATGGTTTTCCGTTCTTGAGCTGATACAGTATGGCCGAATCCGAAGATGCACATGCAATGTCGTAACCGCTTGTATCAAAGCTGAGCCGATTCAGTTCAAATGCATCGGTTCCCGAAAAATGAGCCAGCAGACTGACCAGTGTCGAGCTGCTGCCCAACCCCCAGTTTTTTGGAAATTCAAGACGGGATTTGCAATCGATATTTTGATTTTTAAAAAATCCGGGATTTAATTTTTCGATGATTTCAAAAAGTCCAATCAGTTTTTTCGCAAGTTCAGGATTGTCTGTTTCAATCACCGAAATTGTTTTCAGATCGATTTTTCCCGAAAACCAAAGTTCGTCATCAGTCAGAAATGCCTGCCAATTCAAGACCGGCGAATTTGAATTCTCGCCAAATTCGACCGAAAGCGACTGACCGAATCGGCAGGGAACCGCCAATGCGAGCGAACCGTCGAGAACCGCATATTCGCCCGAAATCAGTAATTTTCCGTTGGCTCTGAAATTCAAAATCTTTGGTTTTTAATTCGAAACGGCAGAAGCAGCCGCTACATTTGAATCAATCTTTCTGACCAATCCCTGAAGCGTATTTCCCGGACCGACTTCGAGAAATTCTGTTGCGCCGTCTTTGATCATATGCTGCACCGACTGAGTCCATTTGACCGAAGAAGTCAGCTGTGCAATCAGGTTTTTCTGAATCTCCGCAGGATCGGTTTCAGCCCTTGTACTCACGTTCTGATAGACCGGACAAATCGGATTTTTAAATTCTGCCTGATCGATGGCTTCTGCCAGTTCCTCTTCTGCGGGTTTCATCAGCGGTGAATGGAAAGCACCGCCAACAGAAAGGATTAGCGCTCTTCTTGCACCTGCCTCTTTCAGTTTTTCACAGGCGGTTTCGACTGCCGGAATCTCGCCCGAGATCACCAATTGTCCCGGACAGTTGTAATTTGCAGGCACCACAATCCCGTCAACTTCTGCACATATTTTTTCAACGGTTTCATCATCCAATCCCAAAATCGCTGCCATGGTGGAAGGCCGCAATTCGCATGCGCGCTGCATCGCCATCGCTCTTTTATGAACCAGATCAAGACCCGATTCAAACGACAAAGCATCGGCTGCAACCAATGCCGAAAATTCACCAAGCGAATGACCGGCAACCATATCGGGTTTAAAATCATCAAGTGTTTTTGCGAGTATCACCGAATGCAGAAAAACTGCCGGCTGGGTCACTTTGGTCTGTTTCTGCTCTTCTGCGCTTCCTTCAAACATGATTTTTGAAATATCGAAACCGAGGATTTCGTTTGCTTTTTCAAACATTTTCCGTGCAACCTCAGAATTGTCATACAGATTTTTTCCCATTCCTGTAAACTGGGCACCCTGACCCGGAAAAACATATGCTTTCATAAATGATTGATTTTAACTGTTAAATTTACTTATTTTTTCTTTCTTTTCTTCTTTTCTTTCTCGTTTTCCCACATCTTGGACAAAAACAGATAGCGTTTGAAAACCGAATGGGCATGCAGTTTTGAGATGATGTAACCTTCACCGCCGTCCAGAATTCCGAGTCGCAACACATAGTGATGCATAAATCGGTACCATGGTTTGATCCAGAAATGGAACACATTTGGTTTCAACTTTTTGATATACAGCTCCTTTGCTCTGAGCATCGAATACTGTGTGAGTTTCCGGTCGTATTCTTCAACAGAAAAATAAGAATAATGATCCAGTTTGTTTCTGAGATATTTTGTTTTTCCCTTGCTGTCAATCAGCTCATGCACCAGTCTTCCGCTTCCATACTTGTTTTTTGATTTTTTAAACAGTCGGATCACCTTATCGTTCTGCCAGCCCGAATGTTTGATGTATTTGTTCATAAAATAAAACCGGCGATATACAAAAAATGCATCGGCTTCATTTTTTCTGACTTCATCAATCATCTCATAAATCAATGCTTTCGGAATTCTTTCGTCTGCATCAAAAAAGGTCGCCCACTCATTTCTTGCCTGTTCGATTGCAAAATTTTTCTGATCTGTGAAATTGTCAAATTTCCTGACGATGAATCTCACCTTCGGATGTTTTTTTGCAATCTCAGCAGTACGGTCGGTGCTCTCTGAATCAACGATGATGATTTCATCCGCATACCAGGCTTCATCCAAGAATTTCTGAATATTTCTCTCTTCATTATAAGTAATCAATAGCGCAGAAATCTTCGGCAGTTCGGGATTCAGATTTTTGGGCAGATCAACTTCACCAAAATTATTCTGAAGAAATTTATCGGTTTCGGATCGAACATAGTCAAAATTTAGTTTCCGATATATTTTGGGTGTCTTCCGAAGCAGCTGTTTGTCGGAATGGGTGTTGATCAGCTTTTTGTCCAAGTCCTGAAGATGGACGCTCATGTGTTTGAAGTTGTCCTCATAACAGCCCCAGTCAACCGGAAATTTGTGTGGCGAATAAATACTGAAAGTTGGCAGATCAAATCCCTTCGACATATTGACCGCACCGCCTTCGTTGCCGATAAAGGCATCACAATGATAAAGGATTTTTAAAAATTCACGCGCACTGTTCCCAATGATTTTCGGATAAATTTTTTCTGTCGATTCCTGAACCGACATGATCTTGTTCACCACATCTTTCTGATCGGGTGTATAATTAAAAAGAATATTGAAATCGTAGTATTTATGAATATGCGCAATCAGTTTTGACATATAATCGATCGGCCAGGATTTCTCCTCACTGCTGCCCATAATTCCGATCATCAGCGTTTTCCGGTTAAAATTCAAATCACCTTCTTCAAGGATTTTTCGACCTTCTGCCATTTCTTCGTCGGTCAGATAAATCTTCATATCAAGTCTCAGCTTCATTTTTTTCGGATTGAGCGGCAGCACCAGCGAAACCCGATTGTCGATGGCGGTGCAGTTGGCTCTTGAAGTTGAGAATTGTTCTTTCTCGACCCGATCGGTGTAAATGTATTTGAAAAAAGGTTTGTCGTAACTGATTCTTCTTGAAGCACCCGATTTAAGAGTGATGAAACGGCTTTGCAGTTTTGCATACGGATCGATCACAATGTCATAATGCTCCTCACGAATCATATTTGCATAATAATTCAAAACCGAAATTTTTTTCAGATCTTTCTGATTGAAGTCGATGATCCGGTCGATAAACGGATTGTTTTCAAGCACCGAAAGCGCAGGTTTGTAACAAAAGAAATCGACCCTGATGTCAGGGAAAATCTGTTTCAGATTTTCGGCAATCAGCGAAGAGGCAAGCACATCGCCTATAAATTTATTTTGTATGATCAGCGCCTTTTTCAATGCTTTCGAGTGTTGTTTGGTTTTTAATGATCCGGTTGTTGTATTGTTGTATGTATGCTTCAATCTGTGTCTGTAAATTTTTCGGATAATCGGTCAGATTGGTTTTCAACAGCGGATCTTTTACAATATTGCAAACCCTGACCACTGATTTTCCGTCAAAACAAACATAGTAATTGTCGATTATGAAATGATAAAGTCCTTCGTTAAAATCAGCCACCATACGATCATTTAATTTTTCGGGATGATTTCCGAAACTGAATATTTTCCCTGAATAATTCAGATAATCAAGCACTTCGGGCATGATGTCGATCTGCTGAATCAGTTTTTGATTAACAGAATTAATTTCGGGTCGTGAGGGATCAATGATCATCAGCGGAATTTTGTAATTGCCCATCGCGCTGGTGTAATACGGATCGGTTTTGTCGTCGCCCGAAGTATGATCGGGTGTGATGACAAAAACGGTATTCCGGTACCAGTCTTCTTTTTTTGCGGCTTCAAAAAATTTCCTGAGCGAATAATCGGTATATGCGATTGATTCGTGGATGATTCGGTTTCCTTTTGGGAATTTTCCTTTGTATTTTTCGGGAACCGTATATGGATTGTGCGATGAAATTGTAAAAATCGCAGCAAAGAACGGTGATTTGAATGTTTTGAATTTCCGGTTGGCAAACTGGAGAAATTCTTCATCAAAAATCCCCCAATAGCCGTCATAATCACCCGACCGGTCATATTGTTCCTTTCCGAAATAATCGTCAAAACCAGCAATCGCAGCAAATTTGTCAAAATTCTGACTGCCGTTGAATGAGCCGTGAAAAAACGAAGTATAATAACCTTTTTGTTTGAGGATTTTGGTCATTCCGTCGATTTCATTGAACGAATAGGGCGATGAGATATATGAAATTTCCATCAGATACGGAATCGAGGTGATGGTGGACGGAACCGCATCGATTGATTTTCTTCCGTTGGCGTAGGCTCTTTTGAAATACAGACTGCTTTGGGTCAGCGAATCCAGAAAAGGAGTCAGTTTTTTTCCGTCAAAATCAAGAAAAAGGTTTTCCTCACCCATGCTTTCAATGATGATCAGCACCACATTTTTTTGGTCAAATTCATCATCATTTTTCAATTCGATCACCGGCTGAAAAATTTTGGCAACTTCATCATCCGAAAAATAATGAAGTTCCTTCAGATTGTCATTTTTTGAAATGGTCTTCAAAATTGAAAATGGCGTATTGAGCACCAAAGCAGTATAATTCGGATTTTTTGTGTACTGAACTGCATGTACAATTTTGAGCGGAACTCTTTGCAGTCCGCCTCTTCCTACGATCAGTATAACCGGAATTGAAATCAGAAAAACCAGCCAGGGAACCGGATTTTTGTAATCAGGTTTAGAATCCGTTTTTGGTTTGAAATTCGGAATCAGTTTCCAGAAAACAACCGCCAGGAGCACAAAACCGACGACCAGCATCCAATAATCTTTTGCAAAAGCAGGTATCAGCCTGATTACATCCTGCTGCATACCCGAAGCGGTAATCAGTGAAAGTGTGCTTCTTCTCGAAGTGAAATTATAATAAGGGACATCAATAAAATTGGTTGCCAGAAAAATCAGGTTGACCGAAAAAAACAGGATTTTGAGAATTTTCAGGTAGGTCATTCCGTATTTGAAATTTCCGGGAATCAGATGAGCGATGATCAACACCGAGTTGATATAGAAAATTGCAGACAGATCAAAACGGATTCCGCCGATGAACTCAATCAGTCCAGCAGTTGGGAATGAGCTGTGATTCCAAAAGTAAAAGACCAGTCTGCTGAGCTGATAAAGTGCAAAAATCAGCAGCAGCCTTTTGAGCAGGAGCAATATGACGGATCGGTAGTTGTTCATATCAGACGGCTACATTGTGCGTTCTGAGTGCATCGTTCAGAGAAGTTTTTTTGTTGGTGCTTTCTTTTCGCTGACCGATGATCAGTGCGCAGCTCACACTGAATTCGCCTGCCGGAAATTTTTTGGAATAACTGCCCGGAATCACAACCGAACGCGGCGGTACTTCGCCTTTCATTTCGACCGGTTCGCTGCCGGTCACATCTATGATTTTAGTTGAAGCAGTCAGCACCACATTTGCGCCCAATACTGCCTCACTGCCGACTCTTACACCTTCGACCACGATACAGCGCGAACCGATAAATGCATTGTCCTCAATGATGACCGGTGCAGCCTGAAGAGGTTCCAGCACACCGCCGATTCCGACGCCGCCGCTCAGATGGACATTTTTTCCAATCTGTGCACAGCTTCCGACTGTCGCCCAGGTATCGACCATGGTTCCTTCATCCACATAGGCGCCGATATTCACATAAGACGGCATCATAATCACACCTTTTGACACATAGGACCCGTATCGTGCGATGGCGTGCGGAACGACCCGGACACCTTTTTCGGCATAATTTTTTTTGAGCGGAATTTTGTCATGAAATTCAAATATCCCGACTTCGATTGTTTCCATTTTTTGGATCGGAAAATACATCACCACTGCTTTTTTCACCCATTCGTTCACCTGCCATCCGTTGTCAGTTGGCTCTGCGACTCTGAGTTTTCCGTCATCGAGCAGCCGGATGACTTCTCTAATAGATTTTTGGGTGATTTCATCTGCAGGCAGTTCCCTGTTTTGCCATGCATTTTCAATGACTGATTTTAGTTCTTCCATACCGATGTGTCTGTGAGTGCAAAACTACATTATTCTGTCAGAAGTTGGAAATTTTTGGGCTGTCGGGTGTGAATGTCGAATTAATTCAAAATTTAAAGCCAGTGTTCTATTAATTTCAATTCATCTTTTGATCACTTTTCCGTAAAGCTCCTGATCGCCCGCAATCACCTTCAGATAATAAACAGCGGCAGGCAGTCCGCTCAGATTCAACTGATAATTATTGGATTTTTCAGTTTTGTAAAAAATCAGTTTCCCGGTGGTGTCAAAAAGAAAAATACCATCGGCTTCTTTATCTATTTTGACATTGAGAAGATCTCTGACCGGATTTGGTGAATAACTCCATTTGATATTCGAAGAAGGTTTGATCTTATTTTCGAGTTGACTGTTTTCAGGATATTCTTCAGTGTTTTTACAGTTTCTTGTCTCAGTAAATTGAAGAATGATTCTCAGCAGCATATCATTGAACATTTCCACCTGATAACTTTCGGTCGATGGTTCAATGTGCGGATCCCCGATTCCACTGTGGTCGGTCAAAAACAGATAAGTGCCGTTGGTCTGAAGCGCAATGGAACGCATTAGGAATTCGGTGCTTTTGTCAATACCGCTCGCCGCCAGCGGAATGACGCGGATTCCTTTTTGGGCTGCAGTTCTCGCAAGACTGTTGAGTTTTGCCAGATTTTCGGGATTGTGATGCGGTGGCGCATCCAACAAAACAAAAAGCAGCTTGGTTTCTGCATCCTTTTCCCAGGAAAGCTGATTCAGCGATTCTTCAAAGGCTTCCACCACCGCTTCGGGATAATCGCCGCCACCGCCGGCACGCTGTTTTTTGATGAATGAAATAATGTCCCCGGTTCTGGAAGTAAAATCAAAGTTTTTCACTAAATATTCATCCGTTGTATCCCGATAAAAAACACTGCCTATTTTTAAATCCGCATTGTGGAGTTCCTTTTTTGTACGCTCGATGACATCGTACAACTCTGCCTGCAGATAGCCCAACTCATCACCCATTGAACCGGTGGCGTCTATCATAAAAGCAATATTTATTTTTTGTGAATCGTTGCAGCCTTCTTCCAAACTGTAAAAATTGATTCCGTTTTTGAATTCTACCGCATTGGAAAGCAACATATTTTTTTGCTCATCCAGAATCTTCAAATCCCGCGGTGGATTTTGGACCGACAAATCTTCGGGTTGATACCACAATTCTGCACGACCCGTATTGTCGGTTTTGGCGGTCCAGAAGATATAGCCCGAAGATCCGGCAAGATGCAGCGTTCGGTTCACCATTGGATAACCGTCGCGGTTGGTCAGTACAACGGAATAACGGAAAGCCGGATTGATTTCCCAATGTTTTTTCCATTCTTCCAGATCATTTTCAGACAGATCCTGCCAGTATTCAAAATAGCTGAAATCGTTGACTTCACCTGCGGTCAGCTGTCCTGCCGCTATGTCTTTGTCAGAATATACGCTTCTGCCGGATGTTTCGCCTGAAGAAACATCTTTTATTTTATGAGCAGTTTCACCGCTGACACTGATTCCCGAGACTTTGCCTTCCAATGCACCATCCACAGTTATTCCTGAAGCTGCCGAAATAGAGCCTGAACCTCTGATTTTTACCGCGGCAGTTCTTTCTTCAGAGATGATGCCGCCGCTGAAGTCTTCAACTTCAGTTTTTGTTTCATTTATTTTGAGATGGATTTCCAGTCGCCGGGCTTTTTCGGCGACATGATTGTACGACCGGTTATGATATTTGACCAAAATCCGGTCTCCTTTTTTCCCTCTGACAGCAAACGAGCCGTCTTCGGCGCTCAAGGTTGCAAAATTGTTGTTGAGATTGATGACTTCTGCATCTGCAGCCGGCTGACCTTCTGTGTCAAAAATCTTTCCGCTGAGGATTTCGGATTTTGAAATCGAAATAAATGAACTGATCAATACGGCAATAAGAATGGCGAGAATGGCTTTGATAAATGAAGTTGCAGTCATAATTTTTCAGGTTTTGGAATCATTCAATCGGAAACTCAAAAACTAAGCCGTAATAAAATATTGATTCACAGAACAAATTAAACAGAAAATCCAAACGAACAAAAATCTTTCAACCTTCGTTTTATGAAAAAGCCGTAATTTTGCAAAAATTTTTTAGGAATGATATTACCGATTCGGGCTTATGGAGATCCGGTTTTGAGACAGTTGAGTGCTGAGATCGACAAAGATTATAAAAATCTGAACCAGCTGATTAAAAACATGTTTGACACCATGCATGATGCAAACGGCATCGGTCTGGCTGCGCCTCAGATCGGTTTGGCGATCCGTCTGTTTGTGATTGATCTGACTCCGTTTGCGGATGATGAAGATTATGAGGACATTGGTAAAGAGCTGTCAAAATGCAAAAAGGTGTTTATCAATGCCAAAATCACTCATAGAAAAGGTGAAGAACACAAATTCAACGAAGGCTGTCTGAGTATTCCGGGCATACGTGAAGATGTAGAAAGACCCGAAGCCATTGAAATTGAGTATTTTGATGAGAAATGGAATCACCACAAAGAAGAATTTTCAGATATTCGTGCAAGGGTCATTCAGCACGAATACGACCATATTGAAGGCATACTGTTTACAGATTATCTGTCACCATTCAAAAAAAGACTTGTAGAGAACAAATTAAGAAATATATCAAAAGGAAAAGTGAAAACCGATTATCAGATGAAGTTTCCGCTTTAATTATTAAGTAATAACGAATATGGATTTAAGAAAAATTATTTCAATTTCGGGCAAACCCGGACTCTTCAAACTGGTTTCACAAGCCAAAGGCGGGTTTATCGTTGAAGATTTGGACAAAGGAAAAAAGACTTCGATTTCGGCACAAAACAATGTGAGCCTGCTCGAAAATGTAGCGATCTACGGTACTTCCGAAGAATTTCCACTCAAAGATGTATTTACAAAAATCTTTGAAAAGGAAAATGGCGGGCCGACCATCAGTCACAAAGAATCGGGTGCAAAGCTGAGAGCCTACATCGAAGAGGTGTTGCCTGAATATGATGAAGACAGGGTTTATGATTCGGATCTGAAAAAACTTTTTCAATGGTACAATGTTCTTCAGTCAAAAGGTCTGCTGAGCATTGAAGAGGAAAAAACTGAAGATGCCCAGACAGAGGAAAAATAATTCAGATCAATAATATTTGACAAAAACGCTTCGCCCGGTGAAGCGTTTTTTTGTGCTTAATTTACACAAATAACCAAACATCACAACACCGAACATTTCAATCTGAATGATCTCAAATTTCATGAAAGATTGTAATTTTGAAACATGGGAAAAATTATACTCGAAAACATCCGGATCTATTCAAATCACGGTTGTCTGGACGAAGAAGCACTAATCGGATCCGATTATGTGGTCAATCTTGAGATTATAGCAGATTTGACCAAATCGACTAAATCAGACAGCCTGAACGATACGGTTGACTATGTGCATCTGAACCGGATTGTAAAGGAAGAATTATCAGTCCGGTCCAAACTTCTTGAGACAGTGGCGCAAAGAGTACTCGACAGGATCGGCGAAGAACTCAGTCAGGTGGAGAGCGCAGTTATCAAGCTTTCAAAGATGAATCCGCCGATTGGCGGCAATGTCGAAAAAGTGAGTATAGTTTTGGAAAAGAAATTTTAAGTTTGGTTTAAATTTTTATCTTTGCAAACCAAAAGTAAACAAATGGTTCCGTGGCCGAGGGGCTAGGCACCGGTCTGCAAAACCGTTTACAGCGGTTCGAATCCGCTCGGAACCTCAAATTCCGGTCTGTTCTTCAGATCGGAATTTTTATTGTAAAGCAGTTTTTTGAAGTAACGATTCCAATAAAAAAAAGCTCCGGTTTCCCGAAGCTTTCAATTGATATTTATCGTTTTTGATTATGCCTGTCTGTCGGCTTTGATATCGAGCTGGAGAACCACTTCATCCTTGATAACCGCATCGCTCTTTGGTGCAAAATCAACACCGAAATCCTGTCTGTTGATGGTAAATTCCTCTGACTGTATGGTCAGTTTTTCTCCGTCAATTTTTACATTTGCTTTGAATGTAATGTTTTTTGGAACGCCTCTGAAATCCAGATTTCCCGAAATTTCAGTGTTGTAATCGCCGTCTGTCAGCGGTGTTACTTTTGAAATTTCAAAAGTTGCATTCGGAAACTGATCCACATTCAAAAAGTCAGGAGATTTCAAATGACCTTCAAGTTTACCCTTTCCTTCCGGATCGTCTGCCAGGTCATCGCTGACAAGTGTGGACTGGTCAGAAATGATTTTTCCAGACTCAAGAACTCCGTCTTTTGCAGTAAACATTCCGTCTTTGATTTTGATGGTTCCAAAATGACCAACTTCAGGTTTTGTCGCATCATGGAAGAATTTAAACCCTCTCCATGTGGTTGAACTTTCATCTGTGTTTACTACAAATGATTCAGAATCCCGGGATGCAGAAGAAGCTTCCTGAGCGTCACCTGCTGTAATGGTTTCCGCACTTTTTCCGCAGGAAGCAATGAAAATCATCCCCATAACTGTTAATCCTAAAAATACTTTCTTCATTTTTTTAAATTTTGAGCAAACTTATGGCAAAACGCGTGCCTGAAAATTGATTTATGATAAGAAACAGCATTTGATTTTTTAATCTACTGAATTCATTTCAAAAGTAGTATGATCAGTCGAAACAGCTGGTTATTAATTCTTCGGGATCATTCAAAAATTCAATTGAAAACTGTGTCAAAGTCGGCCACATAAATTGTGCAGTTCCGAACTTTCGGTTTATCTTTGAATATGCTCAAATCAAGAAATCTAAATTTTGAATATTCGGCCGGTAATCCTGTGCTGAAACGGATCAATTTTCAGATTGAAGATTCTGAATTTATCAGCATTCTCGGCGAAAGCGGCAGCGGAAAGTCAACTTTGCTGAAATTGATTTACGGAATGGAAGACGCAACCGAAGGTGAGATTCTTTTTAACGGTGAAAAAATCGGCGGACCCAAATTCAATTTGGTGCCAGGCCATTCGAAAATGAAATTTGTTACCCAGGAATTCAGTTTGCTTGAAACCATCAGCGTGGCCGAAAATGTGGGTAAATATTTGAGCAATTTTGATCTTCCGAAAAAGAAGAGAAATATTAAAAGTGCGCTCAAGGCAGTCGGACTGTTGCAGTTCAAAGACGAACTGCCGTCAAAAATGAGCGGCGGACAGCGACAGCGAATTTCGATTGCAGCTGCTCTCGCCGCTCAACCCGAAATCCTTTTGCTCGACGAACCATACGGTCATCTTGATCAGCCTTTGAAATTTGAAATCAGAAAAGGAATCAGAGACTGGGCAAAAGAAAACGGAACGACTGTGCTGATTACCACTCACGATATCAATGACGCGATGGCATATTCGGACCGGATTTTTGTGATCAAAAACGGACGGCTGATCCAGATTGCAAGCCCGGAGGAATTAAAAAGTCAGCCAAAGAATAAATATGTGGCCGGACTTTTGGGCATCTTCAACTGTCTCACGCCAACCGAAATGTGGCGGCTGTTTCGGATCAGAATTGATGAAAACAGATTTGCGGTGATTTACCCCGAAGAAATTTTTCTTGACGACAAAGGATCAGAATTTCTGATCGATGAAATTTGTTTTCAGGGAAATAATTATCTGATCAAAGCAATCAATCAGGAAACCGAAGTTTATTTTTATTCGGATCAGCGACCTGAAAAGCAGCATATTCATCTGAAATTGAAGAATTTCAGAACGGTAAGAAATTAGCAGAATTACATTTTCAGATAAAATTCTTTGGTCAGACCGATATATTCTTGGGTATAAACATTTCTCGACTGCTCGATCGTCAGTTCGTTTATTTCAACCTTTGATTTGGCTTTTGAAAATAAAATCAGACTTCTTTTCATTGACGATTCCGGATTTCCTCTTGCCCTTGTGATCTTTTTTGGAAACAAAAGATTTTTTGAAGCGATTGAAATAAACTCACTCTCAGACAAATAGGGGAGTATCAGACCGAAATTCCCTGTCGTACCCATCAGTCTTTCAACAGATTTGGACAAATCTTCAAAATTGAGTTCGGACTTTTGTCTGGCCAGGCTTCTGTCGGTACCATTGTCGTGATTTGGTTCAAAATAGGGCGGATTGCTGACCACCAGATCATATTTGTTTTCATCTTTAAATTCCTGAATCGGAAGATTCACTGCCTTCATTCTGTCGGCAAAAGGACTGTGATCAAAATTGAATTCAGACTCCTCAAAAGCGGAACGGCTGATTTCAACCGCAGTGATTTCGGCATCTTCAAATCTTTGCGCCAGCATCATCGCGATCAGCCCGGTTCCCGAACCGATGTCAAGAATTCGTTTCGGATTTTCGGCAGAAGCCCATGCGCCGAGCAATACACCGTCCACACCAACTTTCATTGCTGAATCTCGATGTCGGACAGAAAATCGTTTGAATCTAAAAAACGGATCTGACATAAGGTATCCTGATGATGAATTCTGTGCCTCTTCCTTCCTCACTGATGTATCTGATTTCGCCGTTGTAATCTTCGACGATCTTTTTGACCATTGCCAGTCCCAAACCGGTTCCGCCGGTAGTGGTTGTAAATTTGGGTTCAAAAATTTTGTCACCCAGATGAGGCGGGATTCCCATTCCGTTGTCGGTTACACGGATGATGATATAATCTTTGATCTTTTGAAGAAATACGCTGATTTCGGGTTTTCTTTCTTCTGGTATTGCCTGAATTGAATTTTTGACCAGATTGGTGATGATTCTGATCAGATAGATACGGTCGAAATTGATTTTCAGTTCTTTTGCAGACGAGTTGAATTGAACCGAATCTCTCGGAAAAACTTCCAATGCGGTGCGTATGGTTTCTGCCACATCAATCTCTTCATCGTTTCTGACCGGGAGTCTTGCAAAATCAGAAAAGGCTTCTGCAATCGCCGACATGGTATCGATCTGACTGATTAGTGTTTCTGACAAATCGTCCAATTTTTCTTTTGCATTCGGGTCGTCAGGATTGTATTTTCTCACATAATTCTGAATCAGCATCCGCATCGGTGTCAGTGGATTTTTGATTTCATGCGCCACCTGTTTTGCCATTTCGCGCCATGCGTCTTCGCGCTCGGTCAGCGCCAGAAGATTTGACTGATGATTGAGTTTGTCAAGCATTTCATTGTATGAATCAACAATGGGTTTGAACTCATCATTCTGTTCATAACCGATCGGCCGGTTGTGAACGACTACATCTGTTTGTTTGATTTTGGCTGCTATCAGATCGATTCTTTGGGTAATTTTTTTTGCCAGAAACCATGAAATAAAACCGCCGAAAATCAGAATAAAGATCATCACACCTGCATATCGGTTGAGCAGTTTGTGCATATTGTTTTTGATCAGGCTGTCGTCGGATTTGTAGGGAATATTGACAATTGCAATCGGATGTCCCTGAATGTCATTCAGATATCTGTAGGTGGTCAGAATTTGTTTCCCGCCTTTTGTACGAATCGGAATTTTAAGAAATTCAAGATTTCTTGACAGACTGTCCAGCACCTGTTTTGGAATCACTCTTTCCACCGGTTCTTCTGATTCGGTCGAAATGATCAGATTTCCACGGGTATCAAAAACATTGATATCGGTTTTGTGAATATCCGAAATGCCGAGAATCGAATTCTGAAGCAGACTGAATATATTGTCCTGATTTACTTTTACGGGAACTTTGTCGAGTTCGTAATCAATCGATGCCAATACCTCTCTTTCTTTGATCTTCAGATTTTCTTCGGCAAACGACAGACTGTGTTTTCTGTAATTGATCAGTGTTATCATCAAAATCGAAACCGCTGTCAGCAGGATCACCAGAAACAGCGCCAGAAATATTTTTTGTGATAACTTGAGGTGATTGAACATTTTTACGGATTCATTAATTTTTTCACATATTTCCCAATGATGTCAAATTCGAGATTTACACGATCACCCGGTTTCAAATTCTTCAGATTTGTGTGTTCCATGGTATATGGAATGATGGCAACAGAGAATTCACCCGGCGCCGAGTCAACAACCGTCAGACTGATCCCGTTGACACAGACCGAACCTTTTTCAACCGTCACATTTCCGGTCGATTTTTCATCATATTCAAACAAAAAAAGGTTGCTTCCGTCCTGATCGGTAACTGATTTGAGAATTGCTGTCTGATCCACATGACCCTGAACGATATGTCCGTCCAGTCTTTCATTCAAACGCATACATCTTTCAAGATTGACCCGGCTGTTTTCTTTCAGTTCACCCAGATTTGATCTTTTCAGAGTTTCGTCAATTGCAGTTACACAATACTGATTTCCGGAAATTTCGGTTACTGTCAGACAGACGCCGTTGTGCGAAATGCTCTGATCAATCTTCAGTTCATCCGTAAAATCGGATTCGATCCAAATGTTCAGATTTGAACCCATTCTTTCAGTTTTTTTTACAATCCCGGTTGTTTCAATAATTCCTGTAAACAAAGCGAAAAATTAATTGTGTTGAACGATGATTTTATGACTTATGCCGTTGATCTTTAAAATATAAACACCGTTTGGCAGTTGTGAAGTGCTGATTATCAAATCCCGATCCAATTTTTCAGCCGACTGATAAATCGTTCTTCCCGAAAAATCAATCAGACTGATTTGTTTCAACTGATTGGTCGGCTGAGCCTGAATTGTAATCGACTGATCAGCCGGATTCGGATAAACGATGAACTGATTCGGATCAGAATCATTCATACCCATATTCTGAAAAGCTTTTGCAAAATAGGCAAGTGCGCCGGCAGATCCTTTTGCAATTTGATACACATATTCGGGATCCATATTTTCAAGTGTATCGGTCGGTGTGTGCGGATGATCTGATTCGTTGTATTCATACAATCCTGTAATTACATAGCCGGCATCCTGAAACGGAATATAATCCGAGCCGTATGCGATATCGGTCGCGGTATCCAGATTTGAATAAAGCCCGATGCAGTTTGAAAGTTCCTGTGTAATCTGGGCAGATTCAGAATCATTTCCGTGTGGCTGAAATACATCATTTTCGCAAACAACTTTGTTGTTGTTCATTCCTGCAACTCCGCCGACCTGGTCGATATTGAAGACCAGTTTAATGTCCAGATTTTGAGGAATGACAATTTGGTCCACATACTGCTGGCTGCCGATCAGTCCCCATTCTTCTGCCGTGAAATGAATGAATTTGATCGAATATTCGGTTTGAACATTTGCAAATATTCTTGCCAATTCCATCAGTATAGAAGTGCCGCTTCCGTTGTCATTGGTTCCGGGTCCGTAAATCGTATCATAATGAGCATCAATGATGACGTAGGTATCCGGATAGACAGTTCCGGTTTTGGTTACAATCAGATTTGAACCGGTTTCGCCATAAGCGCTGACGGTTTGGGTTTCAATGTCTGTATATCCGTTTGACTGATAAAATGAAATCAGCCAGTTGAGTGCATCATCTTCTTCCTGAGATCCGAAGGTTTTGACTCCAAAATTTTCAAAATCAGTCAGATGCTGTATGATGTTGCTCTGACTGACCTGATTGGCCAAAGTCTGATGAAACGGGTTAAGTGTTTGTGCGAAGTTTTGAATCGTAAAGAGGAAGGTGAACAGAAATCCGATAAAAACTTTCATTTAAATTTTTTAGTAAAATTACGACAAAAAACGAAAAACCCTTTAACTCGGTTGAATTAAAGGGTTTTAAATTTAAGGTTTCAAATCATCAGACATATTCTTCATATGCCTGTCTCAGATTTTCTGCAATTGCTTCTGCGCGATGACCTTCTATGTGATATCTTTCCAGCATGTGTACCAGTTCACCGTCTTTGAAAAGTGCAACTGAAGGCGAGCTTGGTGGGAATGGCAGCATATATTCTCTCATTCTTTCGGTTGAATCATAATCAAAACCAGCAAATACGGTCACCAGATGATCGGGTTTTTTATTTCCGTCAAGCGACAAAACCACACCCGGGCGCGCAGCACCCGCAGCACAGCCGCAAACACTGTTCACCATTACCAGAGTTGTTCCTTTTCTTTTCATTGCCTCGTCCACCATTTCTTTGGTCGTCAGATCTTCAAATCCCTTTGAAGTGAGCTGATTCTTCATTGGGGTTACTATTTCTTCAGGATACATTTTATTTAAATTTAAATTTGTACAAAATTAATGAATCTTTCTTAGATACTCTTATTTCGCAGAATGAATTAACTTTGGAATCCTTTTTCGACAGATGGATTTAAAATTTGGTCAGGACAGAAAATTAAAAAGCAGAAAACGGATTGAGAATTTGTTTGCTGAAGGCAGTCGGTTTTCAAAATTTCCGATTACAGCGGTTTATTTTTTTGACAGACAAAGACCTGATTCTTATAAAGTTGCAGTCAGCGTTCCCAAAAAGAAAATCAGAAAAGCTGCAGAAAGAAATTTGATCAAACGCAGAATCAGAGAAGCATTCCGTCTGAATCAGCACTGTCTGAAACCTGGCTGCGGTCTGGATGTCATGTTTATTTATACCGGAAAGGAACCATTGAGTTTCGCTGTGATTGAGAAATCTATCCTTTCTTTGATTGATTCTCTAAATTTGGTTTCAGCTGATGATACTTCAGCATGACCAGAGCGAGCAGCAGTCCGCAGATGCCTGCACCGATCCCGATTACAAACGGACGGTTCCAATCAGAAAAAATGCTTTCTGAATAATGATATTTCGCCAGATTGTAAATCAGTGAGCCGAGTATAAAAATGATTGCGATGTATATAAAGGTCTTCATAAATTAAAAACTTTGGACAAACAGTGCACCGATATTTGAAACAAACAATTTGACGGCAATTGCCATCAGAATCACACCAAAAACTTTATTAAGCACAGACATAAGTCCTTTGCCCAAAATCCTTTCGAGCTTGCCCGCATTTTTGAGTATGATGTACACAATGATCATATTGAGGATGATGGCGATGATGATGTTGATGTCTGCAAATTCTGCTCTCAGCGTCAGTACGGTGGTCAGCGATCCGGCACCTGCGATCAGCGGAAAAGCAATCGGAACGATGGATGCGGATTCGGCGGTGACTCCTTTCTGAATCTGAACTCCGAGGATCATCTCCAATGCGATGATAAAGATGACAAAAGCGCCGGCAACCGCAAATGATTCAACATCGATTCCGATGATATTCAATATCTTGGTCCCGAAAAACAGAAATGAAATCATAATGATTCCTGCCACAATCGTAGCTTCTTCAGACTGAATGTGACCGACTCTTTTGCGGATGTCAACGATCACCGGGATGCTTCCCAGAGAATCGATCACTGCAAAAAGTACTGCAAAACAGGCTCCGATTTCTTTAAAAGAAAAATTAACAAAAAAATCCTTCATTTAAATTTTTTGCAAAGTTATACCCGATGATTGAATTGACACAATCTGAGCGCGCTTATTTTTGAAATGATTTCCAAAGGTTTTCGGTTTCAGCATAACGGCTGTTCAAATCAATATTTGGAGCGCCGAGCCCGTATTTTGAACTTTTACAGTCCAACAGCAGCATTTTCCAGCGATCTGCTGTGTCGCCAAATTTTTCTTTTAATTTTTGAGCCGCATCATTTTCTGTAAATTCAGAAAGACTGATTCCGCTGTATTGTATTCCAATTTCAGTGAGTATCTTTTCCTGAAGATTTAAGAATTCATCCTTGTTTTGATTGTTTGCAAGCGTATTTAGTTCAGACAATTGTTTACTGATTTCAGATTTGAATTCAGAAAGCAATTGTTTTTCTGATTTATGATCTTTTTCTGCCGATTTTCTTTTTCTGAAAACATAAAATACAGTAAATGCCGAAATTAATCCGCCAATTATCCAGATCCAATTGTTGTCTTTTTCTACCGTTTTGGTCACTCTGTTTTTGACTTCTGTCAGACTTTGGGGCAGATCAGACATAAAACTGTTGGGTGCGGGTTCAGACTGACTTTCGTTTGGAACCAAATCATTTTTTGCTGTTTTTCCGCTGTCTTTCGGCGGTTGCGGGCCGCTGATATTCAACTGATAAGCTTTTGAATTCAGTGTGATGTACTTTTTCTGACCGGGATCAAAATAATTGAATGCAATCGGGCCGACAGTATAATTTCCGCCGTATTGAGGAACCAGCAAATGTGTTTCAACGATTTTTCCTTTCAGTCCGTTCGGTCTCAGATCGTATGCATCTCTTTTTTTGGGCGGATAAGTTTCTATGTTTTCGGGAACACTCACATCGGGTGCTTTCAGCGTATTCAGATTTCCACTCCCGATGATTTCAACTTCCAGATTGATGGTTTCGTTTGATTTTGCTTCGGTTTTTGAAATATTTGTATTGAGCGTGAATTCACCTACTGCACCGCTGAATTTTGCAGGCCTACCGGTTGTCGGCAGATTTTTGACATGCATCATGATCGGTTCGGTCGAAAGCGGAATATTTTCGGCTCCGTAAAAACTTGAAATAAACACATTGACCGAAAACGGATCGATTTCAATGTCACCCGCTTTTTGCGGAAAGAGGACATAACGAGCCAATTCTTTTGAAATAAATGTTCGGCCGTTGACCAGTACCTGTTTTTCACTGTCATCGCTTCGTTCGCTGACAAATTTTGCAATCACATCATTGAAATCCGGTTCTTTGTAATTTCGGAGTCTTTGGAAAAGTCCGTATTCTCTCGAATACATTTTGATGACCAGTATAACGGCCTGATTGATAAACGGGTTTTCGTCAGAAAGTTCTGCACTGATAAATGCTTCGTTCATCCTTTGTCCGGCGGGTTCTTTTGGTTTCAATCCTTTTTTGACTGTGATTTTGATCGGGTCGGTTTTGTATTTTTTTCCGCCCAAACTGATCAGTGCGCTGCCGATATTGTAGGTGCCTTCGTGATCAGCCACCAAAATTGCTTCTATACCGACCTGATTGATGGCAACTCCGTTTGAAAACTGAAAACGGTTGATGGTCGATTCGCCCAACTGCTGCAGACCGCCAAAATCAGGAAGTCGGATCGGATGATCCACAGACACATTTTCCTGTCCGTAGGTCAATACAAACTGAACAGAGAAGCGCTCGTTAACCGAGACTTCAGTTTTGTCCGCAACCGATTTGAAAGAAATCTCCTGACTTCTCAGAAGTGAGGCGGTTCCCAAAATCAATAAAACAAAAAACAGATTTCTTGTCATTACCAGTCTTTTTGATTTTTTGTCCGTTTTCCCTTTGTTTTCTGACTCATGATTTTTCTGAGCGTCTCCCGTTCCTGCTGACCAAGCGCATCCAGCATGTCTTCCTGTCTCTGTTCTTCAATTGACTTTGGCTGCTCATTTGAGTCGTCATCCCCATTCTGAATCTGCTGATTCGGATTGGAATGATCATCTTTTTTGTTTTGGTCGTTATTTCCGTTCTGCTGATTGTCTTTCTGATTTTTGTCCTGCTGATTCTGTTGCTGGTTTTGCTTGTCCTGATCAGAATTTTTATTTTTGTCTTTGTTCTGATTGTCAGATTTACTTTTATTCTTGTTTTTTGAATCCTGATTATTTTTCTGATCTTCTTTCTGCTTTTCTTCCATCTTCTTTTTTGCCAGTGCGTAATTGTACCGGGTCTGGTCGTCGTTCGGATTCAGCTTCAGTGCATCTTTAAAATTCACGACTGCTTTTTCGTAATTCTTTTCATCCAGATAACTTTTCCCGATGTTGTGATAGGCACTTGCCTTGTCAGAATTTGATGCGCTTCGGTTTTGAATGATTTTATCGAAATGAGCTCTTGACTGATCATATTTTTTTTGCTGATAAAGTGCGTTTCCGAGATTGTAATTTGCTTTGACCGAATTTTCTTCTTCAGACAACGCTGTCCTGTATTGCGCTTCAGCCTTTTGATAATTGTCCTGATTGTATTCCTTGTTTCCGCGGATGACATAGTCTTTTGATTTGGTGTTCTGACCAAAGCCGAATTCGCTGAATACAGCGACAGTCACCAAAATGAATATGAGTTTCAGGTTAGGCATAAATGAGGTCAAAATTAGAGTTTTTTGTTGTTAAAAAGTTTATACTCAGTTGTTAAAGTATCTATAAAAATAAACAGAAATGCAATGCCCAAAAAGTATTGAAAAACATGTCTTTTGTCCATACTCAGCGAGCTGTCATTTTCAACTTTATTCTGACCGTTTATAAAATTGTGAAGTTTGTCCAGTGCTGCAATTGTCTGATCCACATGGATATAGATTCCTGATGATGCGTTTGCAAGCGACTTCAGATTTTTTTCTTCGAGTTTTGAAATCACGGTCTCTCCGTACCGGTCCATTTTGTATTCCTTAAATTTTCCGTAATCCATCGGAATCGGTCCGCCTGAAGCAGTGCCGACACCCATTGAAATTATTTTGATATGATTTTTTTTGGCCAGATTTTCTGATTTTGAAATATTCCCGTCGTTGTCTTCACCATCCGAAATCAAAACCAGTAATTTCCCTGCCGGTGACACACCTTTGAACATTTCAACAGCTCTTTCCAATACCGAATTGAAATTTGTTCCCTGGTTGGTGATCAGTTCGGGTGAGGCAGAATCGATGTATGACAATATCGAATTGTAATCGGTTGTCAGCGGTGAAATCATATAGGCATCACCCGCAAAAACAATCAGTCCGACACGGTCACCGCCAAGTCTTTCAATCGATTCTGAGATAATTTTTTTTGCTTTTTCAAGTCGGCTGGGCGCCACATCTTCAGCAAGTATGCTGTTTGACAGATCGAGCGCATAAATGATGTCGGTGCCTTCTCTTTTTGTCTGAACTTCTTCTTCGCCATACAGCGGATCCATCAGCGCGGCAACACCAAAAAAGAATCCGAAACTGATCAGAAGAGTCTTGAGCCAAAAGTTTTTTGAACGGCCCGGAAAAATTCTTGAAATCAGTTCGGGGTCTGCAAATTTTCTTCTGGATCTGATTCGCCATCGATAGATATAGATGCCGAGTCCGATAAACACCGGAATGAACAAAAGCCAGATTATATTTTCAGGATGCCCCCATTCCATCAGTTCAGTTCTTTGTATATTGTTTTTTGAAGAATCAGTTCAATAATCAGCAAAATCAGTGCCCAGACCAAAAATTTTGAAAACAATTCGGTGTAATTGTAATATTTGATTGTATTTACATCTGTTTTCTCAAGCTTGTTGATGTGATCGTAAATTTCTCTTAGTGTCTCATTGTCAGTTGCCCTGAAATACTGCCCGCCTGTGACTTTTGCAATGTATTTCAATGAAACTTCATCGATTTCGACCGGTTCCATCGTATAAATCAATTCGCCGCTAAACATATCTCTGCCGGTTGGAAAAGGTGCTCTTCCATTGGTTCCCAATCCTATGGTATAAACCTTGATTCCTTTGCTGAATGCGATTTTTGCAGCTTCCTTTGGTGAAATATAAAGCAGATTGTTTTCATAATCGATTGATTCCACCCCGTCGGTCAGCAGTATGATGATTTTGCTTTTTGCTTCGCTGTCTTTCAATCGGTTTACAGCAGTTGCCAAACCAACGCCGATTGCTGTTCCGTCTGCCAGGACACCGGTTTGAAGATTTTTGATTTCTTGGATCAGCACATTGTGATCGATGGTCAGCGGAACTTTCATCACTGCCTCACCTGAATAATCAACAAGACCAATCCTGTCCGAAGGTCGTTCTTCCACAAAATCAATTGCCACCCTTTTCAGTGCTTCCAAACGATTGGGTGTCAGGTCTTTTGCGAGCATGCTGAGCGAGGTGTCTACGGTCAGCATGATATCGATTCCCTGATCTGATTTAATGCTTGTGGTCGCTTCAACGATCTGAGGTCTTGCTAGTGCGATGATCATCAGTGCGAGCGCCAATATCCTCAGCAGATAGATAAAGGGTTTGAGTTCGGTCAGAAAACTGTGTGAATTTTCAAACGGTTTCAGTGTTGAAATTTTTACACCCGCTTTTTTGTTTTTTCGTTTGTAATGTTTGTAAACCAACAGTGGAAGCAGCATCAAAAGCAGAAGCGCCCAGGGAAACTGAAATTCAAGATTACCAATCATCTCCTGTTGTTTTTTGAGTTGGTTTGCTGTGTCTCATTCTCAATTTCAACCGGTTTGGTCTTTTCGATTAAGTCTTCGACCCATCTGCGGTACAACTTGTGACGGCTTCCCTCCGGAATTGCTTTTGCATATTTCACCAGATCGGAATCAAACAGAAATTCTTTGAGTTTTCCGACTTCTTCTTTGCTAATTTGCCGTGTTTGATTCAAATGCTCGGTCAGATCGTCAGAAAGCAGTTCCAATGATGAGAAATAAAAAACCCTTCCCAAATATCTTCTCAAAATAAATGACAAATCCGAATAATACGGTTTGATTTGGTGTTTGTCGAGATATTTTTTTTCATCCAGTTTTTTCAATGCTTCTTTTGCTTCTTCGTATGGCGTTTTTGGAATCAATTTTTTTGCAATTCTCTTTTCACGATTTTTCATCCACCACCAGACAGCTGCCAAAACAGCAATCATCAGCAGTACAATCAGCCCTTCAAACCAGTATTTTCTCAAATAATCTTTCCAATTGTAGGTTTCGTCCATAATCGGTTTGATCGGATAGCCGGCGAGATTTGCAGAATCGATTATCACATCATCCACCCGAATCTGAAATGAATGCGAAAGCAGTGTGTCACTGTTGATGATCACCGGCAGCGAACGGATCAGAAATTCGCCGGGATCATAGGAAGTGATCGTCATTTTTCGGATCAGCTTTTTTTCGTTCCCATCTGCAATTGTATCGGTTTGCTGATCCAGAATTTCAATATGGCTGCTGACCGTATCGGTCAATTCGGGCAGTTGGATTTCTGAATTGTTTTTCATCAGTACGCTGAGCGTATAATGAATCGGTTCTCCGATTTTGATGTGTGCGGTATCGATTTTTGTATCGATCTGGGCTGTTGAAATCACCGGAATCAGCAAAATCAACCATTTGAAAAACAGTTTTTGGAAGCTGTAATGAACCATTGATTCAAAAAATTTCAGATTCATCTTGCAGAATGTTTTTTGAAATAATTCAACAAAGGCTTTACAAAATCTTCGCCGGTTCTGATTTCAAGTTTTCCAGCATTTGCATGTTTGAAATTCTGTTCAAACCGATGTCCCATCTGACGGTGATAATCAGTGTAAGCCGCTCTCAGTCGGGGAGAAGAGGTGTTGATCAGTTTTGTTTTTCCGGTTTCGTTGTCGGTCAGTCTGATTATGCCCACATCGGGAAGGATGATTTCTCTTTCGTCGCTGATCCGTATGCCTGCAACATCATGTTTTTTGGCGGTAATTTTCAGATTTTTTTCATAATCGCTGTCGTCAATAAAATCTGAAAGTATAAAAATGTTTGCTTTTCTTTTGAAAGTGTCGATTGTGAATCTGAGCGCATTTGAAAGATTGTTTGATTTGTTTTTTGGTTCAAAATTGATCAGTTCCCGAATGATTCTAAGCACATGTTTTTTTCCTTTTTTTGGCGGAATATAAAATTCGACTTCATCGGTGTACAGAATCAGTCCGACACGGTCATTGAAACGAATGGCGGACATGGCCAGTGTAGCACAAAGCTCTGCTATCAGCTCTGATTTGAACTGTTTCCGTGTTCCAAATCGGTTTGATGCGCTGATGTCAACCATCAGAATCATCGTCAGTTCTCTTTCTTCTTCAAATACTTTGACATAAGGTTCGTTGTATCTCGCAGTCGTGTTCCAATCGATATTTCTGACATCGTCACCATACTGGTAAGGTCTGATTTCAGAGAAGATCATACCTCTTCCTTTGAACGAACTTTTGTATTCGCCCGTAAAGAGGTCGTTCGCATTTCTGCGACTTCTCAGCTCAATCAGCTTAACCTTCTTGATGATTTCTTTGGTATCCAATTCAATCGGAATATTACGGCTTGAAAATACAGTTTAAGGAATCGGAACCGCATTCAGGATCTCGTCGATGATCTGATCCGAACTGATGTTTTCGGCTTCAGCTTCATAACTCAGACCGATTCTGTGTCTCAGCACATCCTTGCTCATCGCTCTCACATCTTCTGGAATCACATAAGCTCTTCTTCTTAGAAAAGCATAAACTCTTGCAGCGAGCGCAAGATTGATCGAACCTCTTGGCGATGCGCCGTAAGAAACCAGAGATGAAAGTTTTGGAAGTCTGAATTCATTCGGGTTTCTTGATGCAGAGATGATGTCGAGTATGTATTTTTCAATTTTTTCGTCCATATAGACTTTTCTCACCAATTCTCTCTGTCTGAGGATTTCGTGTAGATCGATCACCTTTTCGACTTTTGGAAAAGAATCATTGATGCTGTTTTGAATCACCAGCCGTTCAGCTTCGCGATCCGGATAACTGATTACGGTTTTGAGCATAAAACGATCCACCTGAGCTTCGGGCAATGGATAGGTTCCTTCCTGTTCGATCGGGTTTTGGGTGGCGAGCACCAAAAAAGGATTTTCGAGTTTATGGGTTTCGTCACCGATGGTCACCTGTCTTTCCTGCATTGCTTCGAGCAGTGCCGACTGTACTTTTGCGGGTGAACGGTTGATCTCGTCTGCCAACACGAAATTGGCGAAGATCGGCCCCTTTTTTATATCGAACTGGTTTTCTCTGATGTTGTAAATCAGTGTTCCCACTACATCTGCCGGCAGCAGGTCGGGTGTAAATTGAATCCTTGAAAATGAACCGTTGACCGCATCTGAAAGCGTTTTGATGGCAAGCGTCTTGGCCAGTCCGGGTACACCTTCCAAAAGGATATGGCCATTTGCCAAAAGCCCCACCATCAGGCTTTCCACCATTTTTTCCTGTCCTACGATTACTTTGTTGATTTCTTCAGAAAGCCGGTAGATCGACTGGCTTTCTCTTTCTATTTCCTCACTTATCAGTCTGATATCTGTTGAGGTCAATTCATTTTGCATTGGCTAAAATTAAAAAGGCTAAATTGCATAAATTATTAAAAGGCCTGCGCCAATTAATTGATAGAATAATGTTAAAGTTTGTTAATTGATGAAAATCAGGCGCAAAGTTAATAAAATCAACAATAATTTGACATTTTATTTGGCTGATTTTTGGATCAATTCTTCGAATTTCAAATAAAATTGTATTTTGGCTTATACTTTGAAATATTGGTCATAGGTATTTTAAATTACTTTCAATTAAAAACTTAAGAATATGAATAAAATAATTTACTCATTCATTTTTATTCTGATTGCGGGAATTTCGCTGAACTGCTCTTCAGGAAAGAGATCTCTTGAAAAAGGAAAGTATTCAAAAGCGACCCGCGAAGCCGTAAAACAGCTGAAATCAAATCCAAACAACAAAAAAGCGGCTAAAGTACTGGTTCAGTCCTATCCGCTTGCAAAACAGGATGCACTGAGAAAGATTAACGATGCGATTGCTTTTAACAGTCCCGATAAATACAGCATTGCGGCGGACGAATACATTGCGCTCAACGATCTGTCGGTTTTGATTCACGGCAGTCCAAAGGCAATACAGCTGATTGGTCAGCCGACCAGTTTTTCCCGCGAACTCGGTGATATGCTGCCAAAAGCAGCTGAAGAAAAATACAATCAGGCGGAAATGCTGATGAAATCTGGCGATATAATGGATGCCCGCCAAGCCTATTATGCCTATAAAAAAGCAGATGAATATGTAAGAGATTACAGAGGTGTCAGCCAAAAAATTAAAATGGCATTTGATGCGGCAACGCTCAAAGTTGTGGTTGAAAAGCCTCAGACAACTTCTCGCTATCAGCTGACATCCGATTTCTTTTATGACAATCTGATGAGTGAAATGAATAAATTTTCAGAAAACAGATTTGTCAGGTTTTACAATTGGAAGGAAACCGGCGAAGGAAATCTGGTCAAACCGGATCAATACATGGTACTTGATTTTGAAGATTTTTCGGTTGGAAATTTTTATGAAAGCACCGACCGTTATGAAGCGGTCAAAGACAGTGTGGTAATCGGCAGGACTCAGGTGAACGGTCAGACTGTGGATGTGTACGGAAAAGCCAAAGCAAATGTGACGCTTCACAGACAGGAAGTGATTTCACAGGGTCTGCTTTCGGTCAAAGTCATCAATCGGGACAATACAAGGATTTTGGAAAACAAAAGATTTCCCGGTCAGTTTGTCTGGGGAAACCAGTGGCTGACATATAACGGTGACGAGAGGGCGCTGAATGACGAAGAATACAAACAGTCAAAAGGAGGCCCGCTTCCGCCGCCGGCAAGCCAGAATTTATTTATTGAATTCACAAAACCGATCTTTGATCAGACCATGGATTTTGTTAAAAGATATTATTCAAATTATTGAAAAGAATTGAAAGAATATCTTTTAGTAAATTGAATCTCAACATGCTGTAAAATTTCAGAATGGCTGTTGGGGTTGATCCCAAATCTCACAAATCAGTTTGGCCAGGCATGATTAGTGATGAAAAATTTTATCTTTGTAAACTAGAAAAACCACAATGAGCCTGAAAAGTACGGTTACCGTAATTTTTTGCCTAATCACCTGTTTCGTTTATTCCCAGTCTTCAGAGGCTGAGACGTTGCTGAATCAGGCTCAGGAAATCGTTTCCTATAATCCGGTTGAAGCGGCTACCATCACAGAGCATACTTTGAAAAATGCAACCGACGATCTGGTCAAAATCAGATCGCTCTATATCGGCGCGATTTCATCTTATGTGCTTGGCAATTATGATGTTGCGTTGACAAAGGCATTTGAAGGAAAGGAACTGGCAGATGACAACAATAATTCGGAATTCAAATTCAAAAACAGTGAGCTGATCGGCAGAATTTTTGATTTTCTGCAACTGAAAGGAACCGGTACTGTCATTGATGATTCGGGAAAATCAAAAGAATCAATTTTTGAAACCGAGCATCTGATTGAAAAGGGAAACAATTCACTGTTCAACAGTGAGATAGATTCTGCTCAGATTTTTGCTGAAAGAGCCAAAAAGGGCTGGAGCGAATCAAATCCTGGTTATCAGGCGGCACTTTATTACGGTTTGATTGCCGATATTGATTTTGAACAAAAGAATTTTGAATCTTCGGTGCAGAATTACAAAAAGGCGATTCAAATTTCTGATGAACTGAAAAACCCTTTTCTGAATGAAACACTGTATGACAAAATTGCTGCGAATTTTCTGGTTTTGGGAAATTCTCAGGAATTTCAAAAATACAGTGAGCTTTCAAAATCTTTTAATCTTGCCTCATCCAAAATTGAAACCAAGGCTTCGAATGAGGCTCACAAGCTGAGAATCAAAGAATTGGACAGACAGTATTCAAAAAAGACGGCTTTGTACAGAAGTATTATGTGGCTCTTGGTTTCACTGGCAGCAACGGCCTTGGCGCTTAAGATTATTTTTTACATCAGAAATCGGAACCGTCTGAAGATGTTTGGCAGATTGCTGAATTATCTGAAAAGTCAGGAAGAGTTGAAAGAAGTTAAGAAGGCAAAACCGGCTGAAAAAACTGTAATTGAACCCGAATATAAAGCAGTTGTTGAAACTGTTGAAAAAGAAACAGAGCCCCAATCACATCCAAAAACAAGTTCGTTGCTGAAGGAGAGTGAAGAACAGATCCTTGCAGCACTTGAAAAATTTGAAAGCAGCAAAAGATATAATCATAAAGACATGTCTCTCAGTAAATTGTCAACTCAGCTGAATACCAATACAAAATATCTTTCGGAGGTGATCAACCGAAACAAGGGAAAGAATTTCAATGCATATATCAACAAACTGAGAATCGATTATATCACCGAAAAAATGAAAGAAGATCCGGCCTATCTCAATTACAAAGTGAGCTATCTTGCTGAAGAATGCGGCTATTCGTCACACAGTACGTTTACAACCGTATTCAAATCGATTGTTGGTGTTTCGCCAATCATGTTTGTTGATTTCATCAGAGAAGAATCACATCAGGAACATATATCGAATTGATATGGAAAGACTTATAAAATATTTGAAATGCTTTCCGGTTTTCACACTGCTGATGTTCAATCCGCTCAATGCGCAGATTTCTGAAGACAGTCTGATGCAGTCTGCAATGATGTATGTGTATGACGATCCTGACAAAGCGATCGAGATCGGAGAAAGCCTGATCAAATCCAATGAAAACAATCCGGAGAAATTGATTTCAATTTATCTGATGCTTTCGAATTCATATTCGTCAAAAAGAGATTATGAAAGATCGCTTCAGGAAACTCTGAAGGCAAAAGAGATTGCTTCAAAACTGAAAAACCCGACCCAAGAGTTTAAAATTCTGGTCAAAATTGCAGCTCAGTATCATTCGTTGAGTGTAAATGACAAAGCACTTGAAATACTGGAAGAAGCAGACCGAATCTTTGAAAAAACAAAGGACAAAAAGAAGCTTTTGTTTGATATGGGAAGCAATTATGCGATCAAAGGATTTATATACAGCGACCAGCTCAGCTGCGATATTGCAATTGATTATTTTAACAAAGCACTTCGTACCTATTCCGAATCTGATATGGACATTGATAGGATCGGAGTCAATCAGAGTGTTGTTTCATACAACAAAGGCAACTGTTTTATCAACCTGAACCAGCCTGATTCCGCAAAGGCGAGTTTTATGATTGCCAAAGAAAAAGTCAAAGATGTTGAAGCGGTCAGCCTCAGGGCATTTTCGATGAGAGGGCTTGCTGAAATATATACCATTGAAGGAAATTATGATCTGGCGCTCAACGAGTTGATCGAAGCGGACAGTCTTGCAGGAAATGTAGGAGATCTTGAACTGAATTCGGGAATCTACAGAGGTCTGGCAGACAATTATCTGGCAAAAAATGACTGGGATAATTTCAGAAAGTACGACAATTTGTATAACACCACTGTGCGTCAGCTGAGACAATCGGAAAGAAATACAATCAATAATATTCTCAGTGATTACAACCGGGAAATTGCGGAAAAAGAAAAATCTGGAAAATTGAAATATCTGATTCTGATTTCAGTCTTCGGATTGTTGTTTCTGGGTACTCTTTTTTCAATTGTCAGATCCGAAATTTTGTTCAGAAATGAGTTCGGAAAGATAAAATCCCGAATCAAGCTCTAAAATAAAAAAAACGCTCGATTACAAGAATAAATAGCTCAAAATCAGAAAATTGCAACTAAATTTTGACTTTCAAAATTCGTGAATTCCAAAAGCCGTTTCCTTTTATTATTGGATTAAACCCTATACTTTTACATCGAATTTGTTTCAACTGTGAAATGAATGATCATTGGAAGGTATGAAGAATGAAAAGTTCTGATTCTGCCAGTTTTAAAAAAGGAATATAAATAGTTTTTCAGGTAGTTAAGTAGTTTTTCTAAAAGAGGTGTTTTTAAAACGCCTCTTTTCTTTTTATTACTTCTTTTTTACGATTCACCTTTCGCTTACTTCTTTTCTCTTTTAAAATATAGTGACATAGATATATAGGGTGATAATCGGTCTTTAGGATTTCGGTAATTCCAAAAGACAAGTTCTTTTTCTGTAGATATCAAAGGTCTATTTTTACCTAAGAATTTAATTTAACAAAAAAACAATGACAAGAAAATTACAAATTAAAGGATTGCTGGTTGCTGGGATTTTTGCTGCAGGAAGCGGTCTTTTTGCACAGGTACAGTACAATCAGCTGGATGATTTTGGAACAGCAATCATGGATATCAACAACCAGGGACACGGTGTCCTGATGGGCGGTTATTATGATTTTGCTACAAATACGCTGACTCCGCCTGAGACAGGAGTTTATGGTACAGCGGCAATCAATGATAATGATGATGTGATCGGATTAATGGATGACGGAGCGGGAAATATTGTTCCCGGTATGAGAGTCGGAGGTGTATGGACTGCATTTCCTTCTTCTGTTCCTTTGGATGAAGAAGATACGCTTTATGATGTATCTGAAAACGGAATATGGGTTGTCGGTCAGACAGGCTGGGATCCGGGGACCAACACTGCATGGGGATTTATTTACAATACCGATACTCAGGAATTCAGACTGCTTGAAAGCGTTTTGTACGAATACAGTGCTGCCTATGGAGTCAACAATGACGGTTATGCGGTAGGATGGGTTGATGACCTTCCGACTGGAACACTTAGAATGCCGGCGCTCTTTAATCCTGACGGTTCAATCACACTTTTGGGTGAAGATTCAGGTGAGGGAAGCGGCATCAGCAATAACGGAAAAGTTGCTGGAAGATTTACCGGCACACCTTTCATATATGACATTGCAACCGATACCCTGGAAACTTTCAGTCTTCCTGCAGGTTCCAATACAGCTTCTTTTGCTTCAATTTCTGAAACCGGAGTTGCATTTGGATTTGCAGAATACCCGGGATTTGCAAGAAAGCCGATTATCTACCATCCTGACCTTGGGACAGAACCTCAGCTTCTGGCAGATGTACTGACAGGATTTGGAATCGATGCAAGTGAATTGGGAGGTACAGGTTACAAAATTTCTTCGGACGGAAATTATGTTTGCGGATTTACCGACGGTCCTGCATTTATGGCGATGGGCTGGGCTGTGTTTTTTGACGGCCAGCTGATCAGCGGTGGTTCAGGAGATCCGTGTGATGAGAAAACTGTAATGGAATGTAATGTTGAATATACAGCAGAACTGGTTCCGAATGCAGGTGTTTGGACCAACTATCCGGGTGTGCCTTATGACTATCCGGGATCTGAAAAAGTATGGGAATTCACTGCGCCTGTCAGCGGAACTTATACATTTAACCTTGATCAGGGTTCTGAGGATGCAGATTTCTTCCTGATGGATTCATGCGGAAATACCGGTGTAAATATTCTGGACTGGTACTGGACCGGTGAGACCAACGAAACCATTGATCTTGAGGCAGGCGTTACCTACTATCTGATTGCAGACCTTTATGAATCAGCAACTGTTCCTACTACAGTGACTGTAACAGTTGAATGTCCTGAAATGGGTGTAAACGATATGAATTCGTTTGATTTTGCCTACTATCCGAATCCTGTGAAAGATGTGTTGAACATCAAATCTCAGAAAACTGTAAAATCGGTTGAAGCATACAACATGGCAGGTCAGCAGGTGATTGGCACCAAATCAGTTAACGGTCAAATCGATCTGACTTCATTGTCTGCGGGTACTTATGTATTCAAAGCTGTTCTTGAAGGCGGTCAGATTGAAACCTTTAAGATTATCAAAAAATAATACAATGTAATTTCATTGGAAAAAAGCCCTGGATTTCCGGGGCTTTTATTGTTTCAGAATTTCGGCAAGTTTTGAGATTTCCTGCTCAATCTTAATACTTTCAGAATTTGGAAATTCAAACAGTGAAGAATGATGTGTTTTGATCCTTTCAATGATCTCCATACAGATTCCGGCTCTTTCGGCTTCACCCTTTTTGGCAAATACAAAACCCGAACGGGCAAAAAGAAGCAGCTGTGAATTTTTTGAATGTTCATCTAAAAGCAACGCATCTCTTGTAGCATCATCTTTGAGCAATAGATTCAGTTCATCCGGTTTGATTTTGAAATAATCTTTCAGCAGCGAATTGAAATCAGAATAAAAAATTTCGGCTTCGTTTACAAAATCCGAATCAAGCAGTTGGGCAACCATTTTTGCAAACTGTTCGATCAGTTTGAGCATATAATCTCTGCGCAGCATCTTTATTTGTTTTTTCTTGAAAACAGATAGGCAGAAATGATCAGGCCGATAAGCTCAAGCCACATTCCGATGATCAGTGCTTTGTCGCCGGGTTCTTTTCCGTCAATATTGTCATTGATTTTCAGGAATTTGCCAAATGCAATAAAGACTAAACCAAATACAATCAGTGTCAAACAGATAAAAATCAGAGTAGAAGATTTCATTTATTAATTCAATTTGGCCGAAAGGCGTTTAAAGACTTTTTTGGGTGATTTTTCGTTGTAGAGAATTTTGTGAACTGCAGAGAGGATCGGCGCTTTTACTTCGAGTACTTTTTTGAGCTGATAAACACTTTTTGTTGCATAATAACCTTCTGCCACCATGCTCATTTCAAGTATTGCCGATTTGACCGTATATCCCTTTCCAATCATATTTCCAAACATCCGGTTTCTTGAGAAACTCGAATAGCCGGTCACCAGCAAATCTCCCAAATAGGCAGAATCAGTCACATCTCTTTTGATCGGTGAAATATGCTGGGTAATCCGGTTCATCTCTCTTGTTGCATTGCTCATCAGCACCGCCTGATAATTGTCGCCGTAACCCAAACCGTGTGCGATTCCGGCTGCAATGGCATAAATATTTTTCAGTACTGATGCATATTCGGTCCCCAACACATCTTCAGAAAGATTGATTTTAATAAACTGAGATTTCAAACAATCCGCAACCATTTTTGCTTTTTCCCTGTTCTGAGCCGCAATGGTCAGATAGGACAATCGGTCAAGCGCAACTTCCTCGGCATGACAGGGTCCGCTGATCACACCATAGTTTTCATATTCCAGCTGAAACTGTTCTTTCAGATATTCACTCACAATTTTATAATATCCCGGGACAATCCCTTTGATGGCAGAAACGATAAATTTATCATCGATCTGAACGGTCAGATCTTTCAAACAATCCTCGAGATAAATCGAAGGTACAGAAAGAATGATCAGCTCGCTTTCCGAAAATAGCCGGTTGATATCTGTGGTCAGATTCAAAAAATTCTGATTGAATTCCACCGAACTCAGATAATTCGGATTGTGTCTGTTTTTCAGTATATATTCTTTGGTCGACTCGTTCCTTACCCACCAGCAAACCGATTCGTGGTTTCTGCTGAGCATTTTGGCGATTGCTGTTGACCAGCTGCCGCCGCCGACTAATCCTACTTTGGGTTGGGACATAGGCTGTTTCTTTAACAACGCTCCAAAAGTACTAATTTTTAAAAGACAGTGTTCAGTTTTCAATAAACTTTGAGTTTTTGCGTTTTATTTTCAAACATTTTTTTTGTTTCAAAAAGAAAGCAGAATTTTGCGTCAATAAACCTGAAATAGATTGTACAAAAGACTTTTAAGTGAAACCGTCATCTACGGAATCGGATCGATTCTGCCCAGGCTGATTTATTTTGCACTGAATCCTCTGTTTACCAGTCAGATCAATACTGCAGAATTTTCGAAATTCGGCCAGCTCTATGCGTTGGTCGCATTTGTGAATGTGGTGCTGACCATGGGTTTTGAAACTGCCTATTTCAGATATTCGGCCGATAAAAATCTTTCGCATCGGGTTTTTCATACCGCTTTTTGGTTTGTATTTGTCAATGCGCTGACTTTTCTGCTGGCGATGTATCTGCTCAATATACCGATTGCACGGATTTTTGATTACAACGAAAACCCCGAATACATCATCTATTTTGCTTGGATGGCATTTTTTGACGCAATCTGTATGGTGCCTTTCGCCTATCTCAGATTTACAAATCAACCGATTAAATATGCAGCGATCAAGATCATCCAAAACATCTTCCAGGTCGGACTTGTGGTGTTGTTCTTCTTTGTAATTCCAAATGAATTTTTTCAAAACATCGGAATGGAATCAAATGTTTCCTATCCGTTTGTCGCCAATGTGATCGGATCATTCTTCGGAATGTTGCTCTTGTTTCCGATCATCAGACAGGTCAGATGGTTTTTTGACTGGCAATTATTCAAAAAAATGCTCAATTACGGTTATCCGATCATGATTGCCGGTCTTGCATTTGTGACCAACGAAAATCTGGACAAAATTCTTTTGCGCGATATGATCGACGAATCAGAAGCGGGCGCATACAACGGCTGTTACAAAATTGCAACACTGATGATCCTGATGGTGACTGCTTACCGATTGGGTGTAGAACCCTTTTTCTTCAAAAAAGCTATGGACGAAGATGCAAAGAAATCTTATGCAGACGTGATGCTTTATTTTGTTATGTTCTGCGGTTTTGCGTTGGTTGCTTTGCTCGGAAATCTCGACTGGATCAAAAAAATCATTATTCCGAATCCGGATTACTGGATCGCTATGAAAATCGTACCCATCGTGGTAATTGCTAATTTCTTTTTTGGTGTGTATTACAATCTTTCGACCTGGTACAAAGTCACAGACAAAACCTATGTGGGAACCATCGTATCATGGGTCGGCGCTGGTGCAACCATACTTTTCAATATCATTTTTATTCCAAAAATCGGATTTATCGCTTCAGCCTGGGCGACTTTGATCGCTTACGGACTGATGATGCTAATTTCTTATTTTTGGGGTCAGAGCAGTTACAGAATTCCGTACAAAACCAGAAAGATTGTATTTTATATGGCGTTGAGCATCGGTTTTGGATTGTTGGGTTATCATTTTTCTGAAAACAGTTTTATCTTCGGAAATCTGTTTGTGATTGCTTATGTTGCAATTGTCTATTCGATCGAAAAAAAGAGTTTGAAATTAATAAAAGAGCAATCGGTTAAAAATTAAATAAACTTAAAACAATGAAAATCAAAATCATCAATCAATCAAATCATCCGTTGCCCGAATACAAAACTGCGCTGTCTGCAGGTGTTGATCTGACCGCAAATCTTGAAGAGGAGGTGGTATTGAAACCACTGGAAAGGAAACTGATTCCAACCGGACTCTTTATTGAACTGCCGGCGGGTTACGAGGCACAAGTAAGACCGAGAAGCGGACTGGCGCTTAAAAACGGTCTGACGGTTTTGAACACTCCGGGAACCATTGATGCCGATTATAGGGGCGAAATTCGTGTGATTTTAATAAATTTGTCGACCGAAGATTTCAGCATACACGATGGTGAACGGATTGCACAGATGGTGATTGCAAAACACGAAACTGCAGTCTGGGAACAGGTCGATGAACTTGAGGACAGCGAACGCGGTGCTGGAGGATTTGGAAGTACCGGAAAAAATTAAAAAATAAAAGAATGAAGATAATCATACCGATGGCCGGGCGCGGCTCACGACTCAGACCACATACACTGACCGTTCCGAAACCGCTGATTCCGATAGGCGGAAAACCGATTGTACAGCGGCTTGCCGAAGACATCACCAAGCTTTCTGACCAAAAAGTGGATGAAATAGCATTCATCATCGGTGATTTCGGATCTGAAATAGAAAAAAATCTTTTGGAAATTGCCGAAAAACTGGGTGCAAAAGGAACGATCTATCACCAGGACGAACCGCTCGGAACCGCACATGCGGTGTGGATGGCAAAAGATTCGCTGACCGGACCGGTGGTGGTCGCATTTGCAGATACACTGTTTAGAGCAGATTTTGATCTCGACATGAGTTCGGACGGTGTCGTTTGGGTAAAAGCAGTCCAAGACCCGAGTGCGTTTGGGGTGGTCAAACTTGATCAGTACGGCGTGATCACAGATTTTGTTGAAAAACCAAAAGAATTTGTGTCCAATCTTGCGATCATCGGAATTTATTTCTTCAAAGACGGTGACAATTTGAGAGAAGAAATCAGAAACATCATCGAAAACGATATCCGTATCAAAGGCGGTGAATACCAGCTGACTGACGCACTGAAACATATGTATCAGAATGGAAAGAAATTTACTTTGGGACCGGTTGACGAATGGATGGACTGCGGTAACAAAACGGTAACCGTTCAGACCAACGCAAAGATTCTGGAATTTGAAAAACAGGAATTTGAAAATATTCCGTCCAGTTCAAAAATCAGCAGTTCGCTGATTATCCCGCCCTGTTTTATCGGTGAAAATGTGACCATCGAAAATTCAAAAGTTGGACCTTATGTTTCGTTGGGCAATGGCACAAAAGTGATTTCAAGCAATATTCACAACAGTTTGATTCAGGAAAACTGCATCATCGAACACGGTAATCTTGCCGATTCAATGATCGGAAATCATGCAGAATACTATGGTGTGGCACGAAACCTGAGCCTTGGTGACTTTTCGGTACTCGATTTCAAAAACAAAGATTAATGAAGTTTTTATTCAGCAGCTTTTCCGGATTGTCTATCCTTTTGTTCTTTGTTTCCTGCGGTACGGCCAAAAACATACCGGGCGGAAATGAAGCAGCCGGGATGAGCACATCCGCATTTGTAAATAAAATCGGAACACAAAGACCGGTTTTTAAGGATCTGACCATACAGTCGAGAATTGATGCCGATATTGATGACAATCGGGCAAGTCTGAGCGGAAAAATTTATATCAGAAACAAAGAAAAAATCTGGGTCAATGTTTCAAAATTCGGACTGACCGCAGCGCGCGCACTGATTACACCCGACGGATTTCAGGCATATGAGAAATTGAACAAAACATACATAGACGGCGGGTTTCAGTATTTCAACAATCTTCTGAAAGTTGATTTCATTGATTATGAAAAACTTCAGGATCTGATGCTCGGAAGAATTTTCGTCGAACTCAACCCCAGAGATTTTGAACTTGAGATTGAAAACAATCAGTATTTGCTCGCATTTGCAGACAATCAAAAAATAATGAAACATCCCAAAGAAGGAAAATATTTTCAAACTTACCGTTTTGACGACAGTTTCAGACTGGTTGAAGCACTGCTGAAGGACCCGGCATCTGGAATGGAACTGGAAATCAGCTATTCGGGCTGGATGTCGGTTGGTCCGCAGCAGTTTCCAAAATATGTTAAAGTTTTGGTAAAAGACAAGAAAACTCAAAAAATTGAGTTGGAATACAATAATTTTACCTTTGTGGAAAGCCCGACTCCATTTGAGATTCCTTCAGGTTACAAACCCAATGGCATTTTAAAATGAAACAAAAAACCTATCTGATATTTACCATCCTGTTTCTGCTGGTTTCGGGTGTGACTTATTCACAGATTACCGAGCAGGAACTCAAAGAACAGAAGGAAAAACTTCAGAAACAAAACCATGCGCTCAAAAAAGAAATTGCCGATCTGAACAAAGATTTGCAAAAGAATCAGACAGATTCAAAAACTTCATTGCTGTATATCAAAAATCTGGACAGCAAAATTTCTGCACAGACCCAACTGATCAAAGGACTCACAAAAGAAAAAAGATACATAGAAGATGAAATCTATCTGACACAGCTTCAGATCAATAAGCTGAGCAGAGAGCTGGTTGAATTGAGAAAAGAATACAAGGAAATTCTGGTAAAGGCCTACAAAAACAAATCGGTTTCCAACAAACTGCTGTTTGTATTGTCAGCCAAAAGTCTGAAACAGGCTTTTCACAGGGTTAAATATCTTGAGCGTTATTCGGATTATCAGTTGGGAAAAGCCGAAGAAATTCTGGCAAAAACAGAAGCGATCGAAAAAGTTAAGGCGTCACGCGAAAAATCAAAACTTGAAAAAGAGGAGGTATTGGCGCAGCAGTCAATCATCACTGACGATCTTGAAAATCAGAAATCGGCAAAAGAAAAAGTCGTTGAGGAATACAAGAAAAATGCGGGTGTAATCGCTCAGCAGATTTCGGACAAACAAAAAGAACAAAAATCGATCAACAGCGAAATCAATAAGATCATTGAAGAAGAAATAAAACTTGCTAAAATCAGAGCAGAAAATGACAGAAAGGCATGGAATGCAGCTTCAGTTACAAATACGATTTCAGCTTTCCAGACCTATCTGAACGAATGGCCCGACGGTGATTATGCACAATCTGCAAGAAAAAACATTTCACTGCTTGAAGCCGATAACCGCGGATGGCAGACAGCCAGAGGAAATCACACCAAAGCAGCTTATCAGAAATATCTCGCCAATTTCCCTCAGGGACAGTTTGCATCGACTGCAAAACTTGAGATCACAAAATTTGAAGATGCCGAAAAAGAGGCCGCCCGACAGGAACAGTTGGCAAGAGAAAAGGCAGAGCGAGAGGCAGCCGAAAGAAACAAGCCGGTAGAAGAGGTGAAAGTGGCTGTTGTGGAAGTTGAAAAACCAAAAAGGGTAGAAAATCCAAAACCTGATCCGGCACCTGAACCTGCATTCAAAGACAGAAGCGGTGATGCTGCACTGGGTGCTGATTTTGCCGGGACTCGGGGAAAACTTCCCTGGCCGGTGGCAAAAGGTCAGATCGTCGGTAAATTTGGAATCAGCAAACACCCAATTTTGAATATTGAAGTCAACAATGACGGTGTGGACATTGCGACCAACAAAGGCGCATTTGCAAGAGCTGTTTTTGACGGCGAGGTCTCACAGGTCATTTCGGTCCCGGGCGGAAACAGAACCGTTCTTTTGAGACACGGAAGCTATTTTACGGTGTACGGAAATCTATCTTTTGTGTCGGTTAAAAAAGGAGACAAAGTCAAGCGTGGACAGGATTTGGGAAGGATTTACACCGAATCTACCGGAGACACCATACTCAACTTTCAGCTCAGAAACGGCACCTCAAAACAAAACCCCGAACTTTGGCTGAGTGCTAATTAATTTTCCATAACTTTGTAAAAATTCAAAAAAATGGACTTTGGATACATAATATTGGGACAGATTGGTCCGTGGCAGATCGTACTGATCGTTGCCGTTCTTTTGCTTTTGTTTGGCGGTAAAAAAATTCCGGAACTGATGAAAGGACTGGGTTCAGGAATCAAGGAATTCAAAGAGGCGAGCAAAGAGACACCGGACGAAAAGCCAGACAAGAAAGAGGGCGAAAAATAATTTTGGCTATTGAATTGAATACATTGAGGTAGAGGTTATTCTGCCTCTCTTTTTATATTTTAATTATGAAGTTTACAGAAAAAGCCTGGCAGATATTTAATCGTGCAATTGATGATTATCACCTGAAAAACGATGTGAATTCAAACATCAGCAATCCGTATGATGAATCTGATCTGATCGAACATCTTCTTTACAAGAAAAATTGGATCGACACAGTTCAGTGGCATTTGGAAGACATCATCAGAGACCCGGAAATCGATCCGGTTGAAGCCTTGAAAATCAAAAGATGGATCGACAAATCAAATCAGGAAAGAACCGATATGGTCGAATATGTGGACAGCTGGTTTCTTCAAAAATATTCTGATGTGAAAATTCAGCCCGATGCAAAAATCAACACCGAAAGTCCGGCATGGGCAATCGACCGATTTTCAATTCTTTCGCTGAAAGTTTATCATATGAAAGAAGAAGCAAACCGAGCCGAAGCTTCTGCCGAACACAGAGCAAACTGTCAGAAAAAACTCGATGTGCTGAACGAACAGCATGACGATCTTTCAACTGCAATCGAAGACCTGATTCAGGACATTGAAACCGGCAGAAAATATATGAAGGTTTACAAACAGATGAAAATGTACAACGACGATGAACTGAATCCGGTTTTGTACAAAAAGAAATAATCAATTGGCAATAAAAAGGAAATGCTCCGATGATTCGAAGCATTTTTTATTGATTGAAACTATTAATTTAATCAGTTCAAAGACTGATTCCCATATTGTAAAGTGTAAATGCAAATCTGTCAGAAATCTCATTGATCATGGTTTCTGTTGATCTTCCTGCACCGTGGCCTGCATTGGTTTCAATACGAATCATCACCGGATTTTTGCATCCCTGTTTTGACTGCAGTTCCGCCGCAAATTTATAGCTGTGTGCCGGAACCACTCTGTCGTCGTGATCGCCTGTCGTTACCAGTGTTGCCGGATAGCATACACCTTCTTTCACATTGTGAACCGGTGAATAGCCCAGCAGATATTCAAACATTTCTTTGCTGTCGTCTGCTGTTCCGTAATCATAAGCCCAACCCGCACCGGCTGTAAATGTGTGGTATCTCAGCATATCGAGCACACCAACTGCGGGCAATGCAACTTTTGCAACATCAGGTTGCATTGTCATGGTCGCACCGACGAGCAGTCCGCCATTTGAGCCGCCTGAAATTGCCAGATAATCAGTTGAAGTATAATTGTGATCTTTCAGATATTGGGCTGCCGCAATGAAATCTTTGAACACATTCAATTTGTTTGTTTTGATACCTCCGTCGTGCCATTTTTTTCCGTATTCACCGCCGCCTCTCAGATTTGGAACTGCATAGATGCCGCCGCTTTCCATCCAAACCGCATTTGCAACGCTGAATGAAGGTGTCAGACTGATGTTGAATCCGCCGTAACCATAAAGAATCGTTGGATTTTTCCCATCTAATTTTAAACCTTTTTTGTACGAAATCATCATTGGAACTTTGGCGCCGTCGTGTGAAATATAAAAAACCTGTTCCGAAACATAATTTTCGGGGTTGAATTTAACCGAAGGCTTTTTGTACAGATTTGATTCTCCGTTTTCAACATTGTATTCAAAAATGGTGGACGGAGTTACATAATTGCTAAAATTATAATAAATTTTCTTTTGGTTTTTCTTTCCTGAGAAACCGCTTGCTGAACCTTTTCCGGGCAGTTCGATTTCTCTGATTTTATTTCCGGCATGGTCAAATTGAATCACCTGTTCCAATGCATCCTTCATATAAAATCCAAAAAAATATCCACCAGCCGTGGTTGTATTGAGCACATTTTCGGTTTCCGGAATCACATCTACCCAGTTTTCGGGTTTCGGTTTGTTTAAATTCACTTTAACCAAACGATTATTGGGTGCATTCAGATTGGTCTGAAGATAAAACACATCACCGTCGTTGTCTTTAAAATCGGTACTGATTTTAAAATCGAGTATGATCGGTACAATCGGTGAATTTGGTTTGGTCAAATCCTGAATATACAATTCATTGCCGGTGGTTGAAACAGCAGTTGAAATGACCAGAAAACGCTGATCTTCGGTTACTTCTCCGCCTATGTATCTTCTTGGTGTTTCTTCACCTCCAAAAATCAGTTTGTCTTCCTTCTGATCGGTCCCCAATTTGTGAAAGAACAATTTGTGTTTGTCGGTCATTTGAGAAAGCTCGCTTCCTTTGGGTTTGTCATAACTCGAATAATAAAATCCGTCATTGTCTTTCCACGAAAGTCTGCTGAATTTCACATCTTTGAGTGTATCGCCAATCTGTTTTTTATCAAGGGTTCGCATCACGATCACTTTTCTCCAGTCCGAACCGCCTTCAGAAATCTGATAGGCGCAGAGCGAACCGTCTTTTGAAAAATTCACACCCGCCAGTGAAGTGGTTCCGTCTTTTGAGAATTTGTTCGGATCCAGAAACACCTCTTCTTTTGAACTGCCTTTTTGACGATACAGCACCGAATGCTGCTGAAGACCGTCATTTTTATAAAAATAAGTAAAATCACCTTCTTTGAACGGAGCCGAAATTCTTTCATAATTCCAAATCTCTGTCAACTGATTTTTTAATTTTTCCCTGAACGGAATCTGATCGAGATAACCAAACGTCAGTTTGTTTTCGACAACCACCCATTTTTTTGTGTCGGCCGACAAATCATCTTCGAGCCAACGGTACGGATCTTTTACTTCGACACCAAAAAATGTATCCGTCTGGTCTGTCTTTTTTGTATCGGGATAACTTCCCTGAAACTGCTGCGCGTTCATACTCATTGCAAATGCGATGTTAAGTAAAACAAGCGTTTTTCTTTTCATAATAAGGATTTAAATTTTATTAATTGAAACGGGCTTTTCAGGCAGTTTTCAATAAAGGTCAAAAATACAAAATTTAATCATTTCATGTTACTGAAATTGGGTTTCAGACAAAAGATTGATGACGATCGATTTGATAAAAATTGATACCTTAGACTTTTGAAATTACAAACCAATGAAACACTGCTGTTTAATTTTTATGATTTTAATTTTTGGATTCTCATCGGCCCAAAAAGTGTTGGTCGAAATGACCGACGGATCATCCAAAGAAGGTGAAATGGGATTGATTACCACCGAAATGAAATCTTTCAAACTCAAGCCGATTGGCGGAAAGGGGAAATCACAAACGCTTAAAAAAGGAGATGTCAGCTCGATCACTTATTATTATCCGGAACGGATAGTTATATATGAAAGGGTCAAAGCATATAAAAACGCAAAAAACAAAAAGATTGCAAATGACGATGTTTTTCTTGAACTGGTTTACAACGGTAAAAACATCAAGCTGTATCATGCCCTTCAGAATGGAAGTTATATAAAGAATGTTGCAACCGACGAATATTTTTTCTGTCTCAGACCGGGAGAAGAAGCCGCCTATATTGTTTCCTGGATTTTTGGCGGTCAGGTCAATAAAAATGCAATTTTCAGAAAAGTAGGCGGAGATTATTTCAAAGATTATCCGCAACTCCATCAGAAAATTAAAAATAGAGAATACAAATACACAGATATCATTCAGGTTGTTCTTGATTACGACAATTGGAAATCGAGCAGATAATTTTGGGTTTAATTTTAAGTATTCAGAATCAGTGGCACCCGATTATTAAAAATTAATCAATTATTTTTGACAGATGATTTGGGATGAAATTACAGCCAACAAAGAAATTGTTGAAAAGCTCAAAAACTCGGTGGCCGAAAACCGGATCAGCCACGCACAGCTCTTTTCGGGCAAAGCCGGTTGGGGTGTATTGAGCGCTGCGATTGCTTATGCAGCTGAAATAATTTTGGCTGAAAAAGGCGAAATGGCAGCCAAACGGGTTCTGGATCTTCAGCATCCGGATATTCATTTTTCTTTTCCGGTTTTCACCTCGGACAAAGTCGATAAATTCCCGACCAGCAATATGTATTTTAAGGAATGGAGAGAATTCATTCTTGCCCATCCGCTCGCAAATATGTATGACTGGCTCGAATATATGGAAGTTCCCAAAAAGACCGGAATGATCAATGTGCATGAAGCCGGCGACATCAACCGTTTTCTTTCGCTCAACAGTTATGAGGGCGGACATCGGTTCTGCATCATCTGGCTGGCAGAGACAATGAATACTGAAGCCTCAAACAAACTGCTGAAATCAATTGAAGAACCGCCCGAAAAAACGGTTTTCATACTGATTACAGAAAGAGAAGATCTGCTGCTTCCGACCATACTTTCGCGTTGTCAGGCTGTGAAATTCAATCGGTTGACCGATGTTGAAGCAGCTGAATATCTGATGAAAAACAAAGAATTCAGTCAGAAACAGATCAGAAATGCGGTAGCCTCTGCCAATGGTGATTTGAGGGAAGCGCTGCTGGTTGCAAATTCTGCAAATGAAGAATTTGAAGAAAGATTTGTCGATTGGGTCCGGAATGCATTTATGGCAAAAAAGAATGTGACTGCTTTGAAGAATCTGGTCAAATGGTCTGAAGAACTGAGCGGCTGGCCAAGAGAAAAGCAGAAACAGTTTCTGATTTACTGTACGGAAATTTTCAGACAGGCACTGATTCTCAATTATCGGGCAGAAGAATTGGTGTATGCCAGTCTTGAAGCAGATGGATTCAGATGGGACAGTTTTTCAAAATTCATCCATGGTGCAAATATTGAGTCGATTTTGGAAGAAATTAATGAGGCTGCTTTTCATATCGAGAGAAATGCAAATTCAAAAATCGTGATGCTTGATCTTTCGATCAGACTGACCCGGCAGATTCATAAAAGCCCGGCTTAGACCTTGACCCGACAGAATTTTATTCCTATTTTTGTTATGAAAATTGACCGAATCATAAACAAAGAATTTTAACCAGATGACATTTCAGCAACAAATACAGCAGGGAATCCCGGCAGAATTGCCGCAGCCAAAATTAAGAGACAACAGCATCAGTCATGCGCCCAAAAGAAAGGACATTCTGACCGCAGAAGAAAAAAAACTGGCACTCAAAAATGCGCTTCGGTATTTCGATCCGAAATTTCATGCAGAGCTGATTCCCGAATTTAAAAAAGAACTTGAAGATTACGGTCGAATCTATATGTACCGTTTTCAGCCCGATTATGAGATGTACGCCCGTCCGATTGACGAATATCCCGGAAAGTCAAAGCAGTCAAAAGCGATTCAGCTGATGATTCAGAATAATCTTGACAAAGCTGTTGCGCAACATCCGCAGGAACTGATTACTTATGGCGGAAATGGTGCTGTTTTTCAAAACTGGGCCCAATATCTTCTGACCATGAAATATCTGTCCGAAATGACGGAAAAACAAACGCTGGCAATGTATTCCGGCCACCCGATGGGTCTGTTTCCATCGCATCCAGATGCACCGAGAGTGGTGGTAACCAACGGAATGATGATTCCGAATTATTCATCTCAGGATGACTGGGAAAAATTCAATGCGCTCGGTGTGACTCAGTACGGACAGATGACCGCAGGAAGTTATATGTACATCGGGCCTCAGGGAATTGTGCACGGGACAACGATTACGGTTTTGAACGGATGCCGTAAGATCGATGACAAAGGAACCAGAGGGAAACTCTTTGTAACCGCCGGTTTGGGTGGAATGAGCGGCGCACAGCCCAAAGCAGGAAATATCGCCGGTGTGATTTCAGTAACGGCAGAAGTCAATCCCGCAGCGACCTGGAAAAGACACGAACAAGGCTGGGTGGATGAAGTAATTTCAGATTTGGACGAACTGGTGACAAGAGTCAGAAAAGCAAAAGAAAACAGGGAAGTTGTTTCGATTGCGTACGACGGAAATGTGGTGGATGTATGGGAAAAATTTGACGAAGAAAATTTATATATCGATTTGGGTTCCGACCAGACTTCGCTTCACAATCCGTGGGCGGGCGGTTATTATCCGGTGGGATTGACCTATGAAGAATCCAATAAAATGATGGTTGAAAATCCTGAATTATTCAAAGAAAAAGTTCAGGAAAGTTTGAGAAGACAGGCGGCCGCCATTAACAAACACACCGCCAAAGGAACTTATTTCTTTGATTATGGAAATGCATTTTTATTGGAAGCGAGCCGTGCCGGCGCAGATGTGATGGCAGAAAATCCGGCTTATGGCAGAGAGTTTAAATTTCCGTCCTATGTACAGGATATTATGGGACCAATGTGTTTTGATTTCGGTTTCGGGCCTTTCCGTTGGGTTTGTACCAGTGGAAAACCGGAAGATTTACAAAAAACAGATGATCTGGCCTGTGAAGTTCTGGAAGAAATTATGAAACATTCACCAAAAGAAATTCAACAGCAAATGCAGGACAACATCACCTGGATCAAAGGTGCACAGGAAAATAAACTTGTGGTCGGTTCGCAGGCGAGAATTCTTTATGCCGATGCGGAAGGAAGAATGAAAATTGCAAAAGCATTTAACGATGCAATTGCAAAAGGAGAAATCGGGCCGGTTGTTTTGGGTCGTGACCACCACGATGTTTCGGGAACCGATTCACCTTTCAGAGAAACTTCAAATATTTATGACGGTTCGAGATACACTGCCGATATGGCGATTCAAAATGTGATTGGTGATGGTTTCAGAGGCGCCACCTGGGTTTCGATTCACAATGGTGGCGGTGTTGGCTGGGGAGAAGTGATTAACGGCGGTTTCGGAATGTTGTTAGACGGAAGTCAGGATTCCGAACGCAGACTGAAATCAATGCTCCACTGGGATGTCAACAACGGAATTGCACGACGAAGCTGGGCAAGAAACGAAGGCGCGATGTTTGCCATCAAAAGAGCGATGGAAGAAGAACCTTTGCTGAAAATTACGATACCGAATCTGGTGGATGAGGAGTTGTTGTAGATAGTCATTACTGACATGATTATTAATAATTTAAAATAACCGATGAAATGGTCAGCCAAACCATTGATAACATCATCACTCCCGAATTTAAAGAGGGAGAATACTTTGCCGGTATTATGAAAGGGATTGAGGAGTTTATGAGATTATGGGAGTAGTCTCGTTTTTAGGTGCTAAAAAAATAAACTGGGAACCAAACTATCAACCTAAAAACAAAAAAGCCTCAAACTCATCGTTTAAGGCTTCTTTCAGCGATCCGGACGGGACTCGAACCCGCGACCACCTGCGTGACAGGCAGGTATTCTAACCAACTGAACTACCGGATCAGTAATTTTTGGAATGCAAATATACACGAATTTTCATTCTCAGCAAATAATTTTTATACCGCCTCAATATTTTTTGGAGCTTTTCAAAATCATTCGATTGTTTGCCTCGCATCCTGCTGAAATTCAACGATTATATTTGAATGAAATAAGAATTGATCTGCCAATTGAATCACAGCCCAAAATTCAATTCAAAAATTAAAAATCAAAAACATAACTTTGTCAAATGCAGAATCTCATCATTGCAATCGACGGCTATTCGTCAACCGGAAAAAGTACACTGGCAAAGCTGATTGCCGGCAGACTCGGTTATATCCATATCGATTCGGGTGCAATGTACCGGGCCATCACACTTTATGCAATTCGAAATCGGATGATCGATGGTGAAACCGTGGATGAAAAAGCTTTGATTGATGGACTTAAATCAGTTGATATTCATTTTGAAATCAACCCCGAAAACGGACAAAATGAAATTTTTCTGAACGGACAAAATATTGAAAATGAAATTCGAGAAATGGCGGTGTCGTCAAAAGTCAGCCTGATAGCCAAAATTCCCGAAGTGCGGAATCAGGCGGTTGCACAGCAGCGGAAACTCGGCCGGAACAAAAAGATTGTTATGGACGGTCGCGACATAGGAACCACCGTTTTTCCAAATGCGGATTTGAAATTATTTTTAAATACTTCTGCCGAAATCAGAGCGAAAAGAAGATATCTGGAACTGCTCAAAACCGAACACCCGGCGACTTACGAGGAGGTACTCAAAAATATTACCGAAAGAGACCGGATGGACAGCAACCGTGAGGTATCGCCGCTCAGAAAAGCAGAAGATGCAATAGAAGTGGACAACGGAAATCTCAGTCCTGCCGAGACACTTGAAAAGATTCTTGAAATCATCCGTGAGAAATTCGGTGATGATACAGGAACCCAATAAAAAATCAAAAAAAGACCGATCAGCGACCGGAAATTGAAAACCTCATCAAAGTCATCATTTAGAATGACTCTAAATAGTATTTTTAATCGTAACTTTGGACTCCTATAAAACAAAGATTGAATGAAACTTAAAAATACAGAACAAACCCAGGCAGTGCTGATCGGTGCCGGAATCATGAGCGCCACACTTGCAGTGATTCTCAGAAAATTGAATCCAAATATAAAAATCATCATTTATGAAAAACTCGACCGGATTTCGGGCGAAAGTTCAGATGCACTGAACAATGCCGGAACAGGCCATTCGGGTTTTTGCGAATTGAATTATACCCCCGAAAAGGAGGACGGCAGCATTGATATTCAAAAAGCTGTCAATACAGCCACTTCATTTGAACTGTCAAGAGAATTCTGGGCTTTTCTGGCAGAAAAAGGATTTATAAAAGATCCGTCAGAATTTATTCATCCGGTTCCGCACATGAGTCTGGTGACCGGCGAAGATGATGTTGAATTTCTTGAAAAGAGATGGAAAGCGCTGATTGAGCATCCGCTTTTTGAAGGCATGAAATTTTCAAAAGATCATGGACAACTGAAGGAATGGATTCCGCTGATCATGGAAGACAGAGATAAAAACTGGGTAGGCGCTGCGACCAAAATGGATTTGGGAACCGATGTCAACTACGGTGCGCTGACCCGAATACTGATTCGAAATCTGCTGATCAACAATGAGGTGGAACTTCATCTGGCGCACGAAGTCAAAAAACTGAAAAAGAAAGACGGCAAATGGAGAATCAAAACAAAAAACCTGACTACAGGTGAGAAAGTTAAAGTCTATGCCGACTTTGTATTTATTGGTGCAGGCGGTGGTGCTATCCAGTTGCTCGACAAATCAGGAATTCCGGAAGGCGAAGGCTATGGTGGTTTCCCGGTGAGTGGTCAGTGGCTGATTTGCAACAATCCCGACATCATCAAAAGACACCATGCAAAAGTGTACGGCAAAGCAAAAATCGGCGCTCCGCCCATGTCGGTTCCTCATTTGGATTCAAGGGTGATCGGCGGCAAACCGTCACTTCTTTTTGGGCCGTTTGCAGGCTTCTCGACCAAATTTTTGAAAAACGGATCCTATTGGGATCTTCCGCTCTCGATCGAATGGAGCAACATCAAACCGATGCTTTCAGTCGGTCTGCACAATATTCCGCTGACCAAATATCTGATTGAGCAGGTGAGTCAGAACAAGGAAGACAAGATGAATACGCTGAGGGAATTTTTTAACGAAGCAAAAACAGAGGATTGGGATGAAGCAGTTGCCGGACAAAGGGTTCAGATCATCAAAAAAGATGAAACTGAAGGCGGAATTCTTCAGTTCGGAACCGAGATTGTGAGTTCACAGGACGGTACCATTGCGGCATTGCTTGGTGCTTCGCCGGGTGCTTCAACTGCTGTAAAAATCATGCTCGATCTGATTGATCAGTGTTTTCCGGATAATGTAGAGGAATGGAAATCAGGAATTCAGAAAATGATTCCTTCCTACAAAAATCCTGAAGTCGGTGGTGATTATTATAGAAACAGTCGAAAAAGGACTTCCGAACTTTTGAAATTGAATGAATTCTAAAATAATATGAAATCAAATAATGAAGCCGGTCTTTGAAAACCGGCTTTTATTTTTTTTGATAAATTTCTTAAAGTCTGCTGTCCGCATGTTTGCCAAAGAATCCTTTGACATCATACACAAATGCATTTTCCTTTTTGAGTGAATCCAAATCGAGCGATTTAAAATCATCGTGCGCCACACCGAGAATCACCGCATCAAAACGAAGGGTTTTGTCGATTTCGCAGCGGTTTGAAACATTGTATTCTCTTTTCACTTCATCCGGATCAGCCCAGGGATCGTAAGTTGTAACTTTGATGCTGTAATCTTCCAAAGCTCTGATTACATCTACAATCTTGGTGTTTCTCACATCAGGACAATTTTCCTTAAATGTGATTCCGAGCATCAACACTTCAGCGCCGTTGATATGAATTTCCCTTTTGATCATATCCTTTACAATTCTCGAAGCCACATATTCGCCCATCGAGTCATTCATCCTTCGGCCGGCAAGTATGATTTCCGGATGATATCCGACCTGCTGTGCTTTTTGAGCCAGATAATAAGGATCGACACCGATGCAGTGGCCGCCGACCAAACCTGGTTTGAACGGCAGAAAATTCCATTTGGTCGAAGCTGCTTTCAAAACTTCATAAGTATCAATCTCCATCAGGTTGAAGATTTTTGCAAGTTCGTTGACAAATGCAATGTTGATGTCTCTTTGCGAATTTTCAATCACCTTGGCAGCCTCAGCCACCTTGATGTTTGGCGCAAGATAAGTACCTGCCTGAATGACAGATGAATAAAGACTGTTTATTTTTTGTGCCGCTTCGGGTGTTGAACCCGAAGTCACTTTCAGTATCTTTTCGACCGTATGATTTTTATCTCCGGGATTGATTCTTTCGGGTGAATAGCCCGCAAAGAAATCAACATTGAATTTCAGTCCCGAAGTCTTTTCAATCGCGGGTATACATTCTTCTTCGGTCGCACCCGGATAAACAGTTGATTCAAAAATTACGACATCTCCTTTTTCAATCACTTTTCCGACGCTTTCGCTTGCCTTGACCAGCAGTGTGAGATCGGGACGATTGTTTTTGTCAACCGGTGTAGGAACCGTTACGATATATATATTGCAGTCTCGGATATCATCGAGAAGGTCGGTAACATAAAGACCGATTTTGTTGTCTTTTTGTTTTTTCAAAACAGAATTCAGCAATTCGCTGCTGACTTCAAGCGTACTGTCCTGACCGTTCGAAAGATCTTTGATTCTTTTTTGATTGATATCAAATCCGATCGTATTGTATTTGGTTGCAAAGAGCCTTGCCAGTGGAAGCCCCACATAACCGAGACCGATCACTGCTATCTTATTTTCCATTGTTTTTGTTGTTGGAAATGCAAAAATAGCAGTTTTTCAGTGATTCTCAGTTTATAATCCGATTTGATTGATTGCGGTTCATTAAAAAAATGAGCACTGACAATCATCAAAAAAATTAATGACGTCAAATCATTTCCCAAAATTAATTATAACTTTAGAGCTCAATTACAAAAGACAAACAGCACACTTAATCCAATAAAATGAATCATCGGGAAGAACAGCTCAAAGCTTTTAACAGACTGCTTGAAATTATGGACGAACTCAGGGAAAAATGCCCCTGGGACCGAAAACAGACCATAGAATCACTCCGGTATCTGACCATAGAAGAAATGTATGAATTGTCTGATGCGATTTTGGATGAAGACAAACAGGAGATCAAAAAAGAGTTGGGGGATCTTTTTCTTCACCTGGTATTTTATTCAAAAATTGCTTCCGAAACCCAAGATTTTGATGTGGCTGATGTGCTGAACGGAATCAGTGAAAAACTGATTTACAGACATCCTCATATCTATGGTGACACTTCTGTCAATGATGAGGAAGAAGTCAAAAGGAATTGGGAAAAATTAAAATTGAGAGAAGGCAGAAAGTCTGTTCTTGAGGGTGTTCCCAAATCGCTTCCGGCGATGGTCAAAGCATTCAGGATACAGGAAAAAGTAAAAGGAGTCGGATTTGAATTTGATAATTCTGAAGATACCTGGTCAAAAGTTTTGGAGGAAATAGAAGAATTCAAATCTGAATCCGATCCCGAAAAACGTGAACAGGAATTTGGAGATTTGCTTTTTTCGCTTGTGAATTATGCCAGATATACTGGGATCAATCCCGAAGATGCATTGGAACGGACAAATAAAAAATTTATCAGTCGGTTTAAAAAAATTGAGAAGATGGCTGAAGATTCAGGCAGGAATATTTCTCAATTATCACTAAAAGAGCAGGATGAGCTTTGGGAAAAGGTAAAATCAGGAAGTTGATTCTCAGAGCCTTTTTCTTTGTGCCTTTACCATGTATTACACATTTTTTAAAAAATGCGGTCGGGTAAGAAAGTAGGATTAATATTAATTTATATATTTGATTCAATTAACTTACTAAATTCCGTAAAATGTTTAAACGATTTACCAGATTAGTATCCCTGGCGTTATTGCTAACGGGGGTCAGTCTATTTGGCCAGATCTCAAATCGGCCATCCAATGACATGGTTCATCGTGCATTGTCTCAGTCCAATACGGACAAGACACTAACTGCCGATGATCTGAATTTTGAACTCACGGATTTCTATTCAAACCCAAAGAGTGGAATCCGGCACATTTATTTGCGGCAGACCTTAAACGGTCTCGAAATAATTGGCACCGAATCATCAATCCATGTTTCAAAAACTGGAAAAGTTACTTCGGTCAGCAACAAATTTTTAAACAGCATCCAGAAGAAAGGCAGCCAATCGCCCGCTTCTCCACAGATTGATGCTGTTCAGGCAGTGAGCTCCGCAGCCATGCAGCTCGGCTATCACCCGACCAAAGGATTCAGCGTGATTTCCCAAAGTCTTACTGCTGACAAAAAATCAATGATCAGTGACGGAGGTATTTCGCTCAGCGATATTCCGGCGCGTCTGATGTATTTTGCAGACGAGGACGGAAATATCAGTCTGGTTTGGGACATATCAATTGAAGCTGTCAGTCAGACCGAATGGTACAGCGTAAGAGTTGATGCCAAAAACGGAAAGATCATTGACAAGGTGAATTGGACCAATTCATGTGATTTTGGTTTTTCTGTGACCGACAGTTTTACACCCGGTTTTGGAAAAATCAATTACAGTCCGTTCACACCCCAATTTAATTTTAATCCAAATGTGGCCGGAACTTACAACGTGTTTGCAATGCCGACCGAAAGTCCATACTACGGAGGCAGAACAATGGTGTTGGCCGACGATGCGGTGAATTTCAATGCTTCGCCTTACGGATGGCATGACACCAACGGTTCACCCGGTCCCGAATATACCACAACCAGAGGTAACAACGTAAACGCTTATGAAGACGGAGATCATCCGGGATATCAGCCTGATGGCGGCTCCAGTCTGGTCTTTGACTTTCCGTTCAATATGAATTATTCATCCGGAAATCAATATGAAGATGCAGCGATTACCAATCTGTTTTACTGGAATAACATTATACATGATGTGTTTTATGAATACGGCTTTGACGAAGTGGGAGGAAATTTCCAGCAGAACAACTACGGAAAAGGCGGCGCAGGCAATGACTATGTACTTGCTGAGGCACAGGACGGAAGCGGTACCTGTAATGCCAACTTCTCAACACCGGCGGACGGAAGCAATCCGAGAATGCAAATGTACATTTGCGGAAACAAGGACGGTGATTTTGATAATGTTGTAATTGTTCACGAATACGGACACGGAATTTCAAATCGTCTGACCGGCGGTCCAAGCAACGTCAATTGTCTTAACAATCAGGAACAGATGGGTGAAGGATGGAGCGACTATTTTGGTCTGATGCTGACCATGGAACCCGGTGATCAGGGTTCTGATGTCAGAGGAATCGGCACCTACCTTTTTAATCAGGGTGCAGGCGGTCCGGGAATCAGAACTTATCCTTATACAACCAATATGGGTGTAAACCCGCACACCTATAACAGCATCAAGACTGAAGTTGCTCCTCACGGAGTGGGCAGCGTTTGGTGTGCAATGCTTTGGGAAATGACCTGGGGACTGATTGACGAATACGGATTTGACCCTGATATATACAATGGAAACGGTGGAAACAATATTGCACTCCAGCTGGTGGTTGAAGGTCTTGCTTTGCAGCCATGCAGCCCCGGATTTGTTGACGGAAGAGACGCCATCCTTTTGGCTGATCAGATGTTGTATGGAGGCGCCAACCAATGTATCATCTGGGATGCTTTTGCAAAAAGAGGTCTTGGGTACAGTGCAAATCAGGGTTCGTCAGGAAGTAAAAATGACGGTACAGAAGCTTTTGATACACCATCAGCAACAGCAGCGTTTACAGCTCCTGGTGATGTTTGCGAAGACAGAGGGGTTATGACCAATTTGAGCGGTGGAACTCCAATGGGCGGTGTTTACAGCGGACCCGGTGTAACCGATGACGGAAACGGAATGACCTACTCGTTTGATCCTTCAGTTGCCGGAGTTGGCGTTCACACCATCACTTATTCTATGCCCGCAACACAGTGCGCAAATGCTTCTTCAGCCAGTGATGAAATTGAAGTGACTGCTGCCATACAGTTTGATTGCCCTGAAGACATCGAGGTTGAAACTGTAGGAGGCGACTGTTCAGTTGAGGTCAGCTTTGCAACTCCTGATGCAATAAGAAACTGTACGATTTTGAGCGGTGAAAATTTTGATGGTGTAGCAGTTCCAAATCTTCCTTCGGGCTGGACTACCCAAACCGATCAGGGAACTACAAACAACTGGATCACTGTCAACAATCAGTCTTCATCCTCACCAAACTCTGCATTTGCTGCCAATCTCGGTTCAACGAGTTTGTCATCTTTGACATCTCCAGAATTCCAAATCGCAAGCGCAAATGCAAAACTTAAATTTGATATCAGACATATTTGTGAGACCGGTTATGACGGTGCAGTCCTTGAATATACCACCGATAACGGTGCCACTTGGAATGATATACTAAACGGCGGAGGAACTTTTGCTTCGGGCGGTTATACACATACACTGAGCACAAGCTTCGGAAACCCGCTTGGCGGCAGACAGGCTTGGTCAGGAAGTGCAACTACATTTAAAAATGCAGTGGTCAATCTGAATGCTTCAATGAATGGTCAGACTGTTAAATTCAGATGGAGAATGGGGTCTGATGTTTCAGTCGGATCAACAGGTGTATGGATAGATAGTATTGAAGTTGAAGGTGTTCCCGATCCGGCTCCGATTACGGTGTCTCAAACCGAAGGTCTTCCTTCTGGCAGCGCATTCCCTGTGGGTACCAACGTGGTAACTTTCCAGGCGGATGACGGCGACGGCAATGTTACTACCTGTTCATTCAATATAATTGTAACAGATGCGATTGCTCCGGTTATCAACTGTCCGGCAGACATGTCAGTCAGTATCCCGGCAGGAGGTACTTATACATTGCCGGATTATTGGGCAAACGGTGACGTAACAGCGACTGACAACTGTTCATCAATAGCCGGTGAAACCCAAAACCCGGTTGCTGGCACTCAAATGAATCCGGGCGTTCACACCATCCAGTTCACGGCTACAGATTCTTCAGGAAATTCTGCAAACTGCAGCTTCCAGCTGACTGTTTCAGAAGATGGTGGCGGCGGATCTGATGCTTGTTTTGAAGAAGACTTCTCAGACATTGTAAACGGAAACAGCACAGAAACTACTGGCTCGGGTACAGTTTGGAATGGCAACAGCAATTTCCCGACTGTTGAAAAAGCTTACCAGGCGGGTGGTGCGGTCAAACTGGGCACCGGCTCACTAATCGGTTCGATCGAATCAAGAGATTTGACTGAAGTATCTGGCGACATCAGTGTGAACATTATGGTAAAAGGCTGGACAAATGTTGAAGGAGATCTGAAAGTCAGCATTGACGGACAGGAACAGATATTGAGCTATACCGCAAAAATGGCAGATCCGTTTGAATTGGTGACCGCCACCTTCACAGGGGTCGCAGCCGGTTCAAAACTGAAAATAGAGACAACTGCTAAGCGCGCATTCATCGACAATGTTGAGATCATCTGCGACGGTAGCGGCGGCGGTGGCGACGACTGCGATCAGGGTGACGACAGCAATGAATTTGAAAATGCATTCAATATCATTGCAGGAGGAACCTACAGAAACGCAGACGACTTCTTTGTCTCTTCAGGCAATACACTCAACATACAGCAGATCGAACTCAATGTATTTGCATCATCTCCATTTGCAACAAT
>Ga0172382_10000109_pt1 | contig 136905 bp, 122 predicted proteins | sample Leawel138RmetaG_FD_122245 | JGI IMG/M metagenome (GOLD analysis project Ga0172382, IMG submission 122245) | Leachate microbial communities from a municipal landfill in Southern Ontario, Canada - Leachate well 138R metaG | ecosystem: Engineered > Solid waste > Landfill > Unclassified | place... | reverse complement strand
ATTGATACTCATAACGATTTTTATTTCGTTTTGGTAGACAAGAAACAGCAATATTTTGGAGAAACACTTCTTCCTATTGGAATTATTCCTAATCCTATAAACAAAGATATTTACGATTACCTATTTAAATCATTGATAAATAATGTAAATAATTAGGTGGGTAACATCAATAATGTAGGCGTTATATTGATGGGGAATAATGCCCTACCACCCGGGTTAGGCGATGACCTTTTTGCATTTAAAATCAATTATAACTCTCTTGTCAATGGAGGAGACGACCACGTAGACCCATTATACAACGGAAACATTTCTCAAATCTTATGGAAAACCGCTTCCGATAATAAAATGCGCGGTTATGTCTATGAATATGATAGGCTAAATCGTTTGACTGATGCTATCTATTATAAAAACGATGGAAATCCATATAGCGGCAATTATAACGAGCATGTAGCGTATGACCTGAACGGAAACATCACATCTCTTAACCGTTATGGCGGTTATGAAACTCAGTCTCTGCCCGACGAAATGGACATTCTCTCCTACACCTACAACTCCAACTCAAATCTGCTGGTAAAAGTAGTTGATGACGGACAAGACAACACAGGATTTATAGACAGCCCGACCAATACCTCAAACGACTATACCTATGATGCCAATGGCAGCATGATAAGTGACAAAAACAAAGGCATCACTTCCATCAAATACAACCATCTGAACCTGCCTTCTCGTATCCTTTTTGAAAATAATGATTTTATAGAATATACATACAACGCCGTTGTTCTAGCCCCGTAAATCATCGGACAGAGTTATATTAAATAATCTAGTATATATTTGTCATTATAAACACAAAAAGAACATTCAAAAAAGAAGAAAAGTTGTCCATTCTACAAGAAGCATCAGAAAACGGTGTAAATGTGACTTTGGAGAAACACGGGATTTATCCAGCAACTTACTATAGTTGGCGTAAAAAATTCAATGAAATGGGCGAAGTAGGTCTTGATCATGGAATGACTAAGGAGCATTTGAAACGTATTCGAGAGTTAGAAAAAGAGAACTCTCAACTCAAGGAAATCGTAGCGGAGAAGGAATTAGAAGGCAGATTAAAAGATGAATTGCTAAAAAAGAAATGGGCCTTGGAGAAAGGAAAGAAACAGTAACGCGTTATATCTCACAAGGCCTAAGAACAAGACGTGCTTTTGAAATAGCCAGAATCACAAAACATCAGTATTACTACGTTCCTAAGAATGGAAAACGAGGTAGAAAGCCCAGTACTCATGTGCTGAAGATTAACGATGAGGTCGCTCAAGATGTTGAAAACGGAAAGGTTATACAAGAGATTGAATCTATAAAATCAGACCCTGACTTAGATTATGGTTATTATGCCATGAGCAAACAATTACAGCTTTTGGGTTATCAAATCAATCATAAAAAAACCTACCGTTTAATGAAAGAAAACAGTCTTTTAAAGCCTCAAAATAAGAAGCCAGCAAAGAACTATGTGAAATACAGAAAAGTATTGCCGAGAGCTCCTTTGGAAGTTATAGAGATGGATATAAAGATGGTTTGGGTAGAAAGAGACCGCAGATATGCTTACATACTCAATATTATAGACACATTTAGTAGGAAATTACTGCATCAAAGCGTAGGACTTTCTATCACGTCACACCAGGTGAAAATCGCTTGGGAACACATCATCACTCAGTATCTTCAGCCTAATGATTGTATGAATAAAGCAGTGCATATCGAGATTAGAAACGATAATGACAAGCGATTTTCAGCAAAAATCGTCCAAGAATTTTTCAGCGAGAATCATCTCAATCAGGTATTCACTCACCCTTATACTCCACAAGAAAACGGTCATGTAGAGAGTTTTCATGCCATCTTGGGAAATCATCTCAAACGCTTCACTTTTTGGTCTATAAACGAATTAGAACAGAATCTAATCATTTTCACGGAAAAGTATAACAATCAACGTCTTCATGGTAGTTTGCAGCACCTTACACCAAATGATTTTGAAGTACTTTGGAGATTAAATCTAATACAAACAACGATCAATGAGAAGCGAAGAAAAATCACTTTTAAACTCATTATCCCAAGATATCGAGTGAAAAAACATACGGGTAATAGTGAGCCAGAGAGCAGTCTCTCGCCAAGGTTTCCTGAATCATCTGACAAGATGATGGAAGGAAATCTTACTAATAAAGAGATGTGTGGGCCCAACATCTCAAACAACATACGGTATAAAAAATCACCATCGGTTGTCTCTCGCATTGCAAAGATATCATCAAAAAGTTATAATATTGAATCTTAAAATTAAATAGTCCGATTTATAGGGGGCTAGACCAGTTGCTACTTTCGAAAAGTAGAATCTCAACGTTGGAATCTCTCACTTCGTTCGAAATAACAACAGTCACAATATCAGTTACTTGACACTACGTACAAAGGAATTAATCTCTTCCTCTCAAAGCAATCATCACGAAATACATCAATTGCGCCAAAGAAGCAATCGCTGCAACAAGATAGGTACGAGCTGCCCACTTCAAAGCGTCTTTTGCTCCATCGTATTCGTTTGGTAAAACCATATTTTTATCCTTTAGCCAAGCCAAGGCTCGATTACTCGCATCGTATTCCACAGGTAAGGTCACCAATGTAAACGCTGTCGTAACGGCGAATAATGCGATACCTATCCACAACATTGTGGCATTTTGAGAAGTTGCATAAATAATCAATCCACCCATCAAAATCCATTGCAAAAATTTACTTGATATGTTTACTGCAGGAACCATTTTTGAACGCATTTTTAACCAAGAATAGCCTTTGGCATGTTGAACAGCATGTCCACATTCATGAGCTGCAACGGCTGCAGCGGCAGCATTTCGCTCGTGATAAACCACTTCGGAAAGATTCACAGTTTTGTTTAGGGGATTGTAATGATCGGTTAATTGTCCTGGGACTGAAATTACCTTTACATCGTGAATTCCATTGTCTGCCAACATTTTTTCAGCAATTTCTTTTCCACTCATTCCATTTGCTAAATGTACTTGTGAATAATATTTGAACTTGCTTTTCAATTTTGAACTGACAAACATGCTCAGAAGCATCGGGACACCTATAATAATTAGATAAATTGGATCCATAGTTTTTTGATTTTCTTATTTTAATTTAAAAACGGTTTCTATAAATAGTAATCTTCCCTCTATATCAAATTCTATTCCATCTGCGCGCTCATCTGCCATCGGGGGAATAAAATTTTGAATTTGAAAGGACTGAATCGGTAAATATTGATTGATCTCTATTTTTTGTTTTTGTATCGAGTCGTAATTCAACTTTTCGAAACGCTTATTTTTCAACACTATGGAATTTATCTTCGCCGATTCGGGAAGTTTATCTACGACAACATAGACTTGAAATCCGCGCTCTGTTTCTCCAAAAGATTTTAAACTATACGCTGCTGTCAAAATTTCAGGTTCAGAAGATGTGATTGAATTTTTACATGAAAAATACAAGGTCATCAAAACTATACATCCAAATAAATAATATTTTTTCATACCTTTAAAATTACAATTTATTTTTAAATGAAAACAAAAATATATCTACTTGCTTTTTTACTTCTACTCAGTCTTGGATTTACTTCGTGTAATAACGATGACGATGGAAAAAGTCCTTCTATTTCGGTCAATGATTTTGTGTGGAAGGCATTGAATTCATGGTATTATTGGCAAGAAGATGTGGCTAATCTTGCGGATAATCGCTTCTCTTCGGACGGTGAATATATGCAATTCATCGAATCAAAATCAACCGATGATTTATTTTTTAGTTTGCTTTATAATTACGGAACAACCGATCGTTTTTCATGGATTGTACCCGATTATCACACTTTAGAAAATCAATTTGCGGGAATTAATTTTAGTTTTGGAATGAAGTACGGATTGGTTTACATCAATTCAAATTCCACGAATCTATTTGGATATGTTCAATATATTATTCCCAATTCTCCAGCGGCCAATGCTGGTTTAAAGCGCGGAGATATCTTTGTAAAAATCAATGGAAATCAATTAACCGATTTCAATTATACTGAACTTCTTGCGTCCCAAACGGCTACTTTTGGAATGGGTTATTTAGAAAATGGACAAATCTTTTCAACCAATCAAGAAGTTTCTTTAACCAAAGTAGAACTTCAAGAAAATCCGGTGTATTTAACCAAAGTTTTCAATCAAGGAAGCCATAAAATCGGTTATGTCGTTTACAATGGATTCAGAGCAAACTTTAATGATGAGCTCAACGATGCCATCGGTCAATTAAGTGCGCAAGGAATCACAGATATGATTTTAGATTTGCGATACAATGGCGGGGGTTCGGTGGAGACTTCGACCTATTTAGGAAGTATGCTTACGGGGCAATTTAATGGACAAGATTTTACTCGAATTGCTTTCAATTCAAAAGCGGCGCAAAACAACAAAAGTTACATCTTTGAAAATACAGGTAAAGTGTACAACGATGATTTGACTGAAGTCGGAACTTTTGGTTTAAACCATCTTCAACTCAATCACCTTACGGTGTTAACCGCTCGCGGAACGGCGTCGGCAAGTGAAATGCTCATCAGTTGTTTGAAACCGTATATTTCCGTTAATCTAGTTGGTACTAAAACCTACGGAAAAACGGTGGGATCGATTACCTTGTATGATTCGCCTTCTTCCGCTTACACATCGACAAATAACATCAATCCATCCCACACTTGGGCGATGCAACCCATCGTTTTTGAATACCGAAATTCATTGGATCAGCCCTCACCTACTCTGGGAATTCCTGCGGATGTAGAAGTCAATGAAATTCAATATTTAGAAAACTTACCTGAATTAGGAAATCCATCAGAACCTTTATTGGCAGCTGCTTTAAGTGAAATTACCGGAAGTGCAAAAGTTAAAAAGAACAGTGCCAATTTCTCAGAAGAATCCGCATTCAAAACTTCCCAAACCATCGATCGTTGGGGAACGGAAATGTACTTGAATAAAGGTTTTGCTTTTAATCCTTAGTTTAAATTATCTTTGCATCTATGGAAATTGAAGTTAGAGAAATTACAACGAAAAAGGAGTTGAAGCAGTTTGTTCAATTTCAACTTGATTTATACAAAGGCAATCCTTATTTCGTACCTCCTTTAATTAGCGGTGAATTGGAAAGTTTGGATCCCACAACAAATCCTTCTTTTAAATTTGCAAAGCCACATTATTTTCTGGCGTATAAAAACGGAAAAATTGTCGGTCGAATTGCTGCTATTATCAACGAGATTGAAGTAGAAAAACAAAATATAAAGAAAATTCGATTTGGGAATTTTGATGTGATTGATGACATTGAAGTATCCAAAGCATTGTTTGCAAAAGTGGAAGAAATTGCGCGAGCAAATAAGCTGGATTTCATGGAAGGTCCCATGGGCGCAACCAATTTAGAAAGAGTAGGCATGTTGAGTTTTGGTTTTGACCGTATTGCGACTGCAATTGCTCAATATAATTACGAATATTACCCACAGCATTTGGAGCAAATGGGCTTCGTAAAAGAAAAGGAATGGTTGGAAATGCTCTTGGACGCACCCGTTACCATTGCTGAAAAAATACGTAAGTTTTCCGATTTGGTAACCGAAAGATACGAACTGAAACTGGTTCAATTCAAATCCAAAAATGATATCAAAGCCTACATCAAACCTGTTTTTGATTTGTTGGAAGAAACGTATAGCGAATTGGAAACCTATGTTCCCATCACGGAAGAACAAAAAGCTTTTTATGCTAAAAAATATGCAGAATCACTCAGTCCAGAATATTTAACCTTCATTGAAGACAAAGAAGGAAAATTGTGTGCATTTGCTATAGTAATGCCTTCGTATGCAAAAGCGCTTCAAAAAGCCAACGGTAAATTATTTCCTTTTGGATGGTATCATTTATTACAAGCACAGAAGAAAAATGACACAGCAGAATTTGTATTAATAGGTGTTCATCCGCAGTACCAGAGAAAAGGAATTACAGCCATTATTTTCATGGAAATGTATCACACTTTTCAGAAATACAACATCAAACATTTGGAAACCAATCCTGAATTGGAAGGAAATCAAAGTGTTCAATTGCTATGGAATGATTACAATCCTGAGATTCACAAACGAAGAAAAACCTTTAAGAAGGATATTCGTTACTAATTAAACACTGAAATTAATCCAAATCCTTTTTTCGTCTTTCATAAATGGATTTTTCCACAGGATCCACATCGGCCAAACCAAGAATGACGGAAAAAATTACCAATGCAATTAAATACAAAACAGAAGCTGCCATAAATCCAACAATATAATTGATGGAATATCCAATAATGGCAGCTATAATGTATCCAATGGAATAATATACCAGCGTTTTAAATTTCATTGTTTTTAATTTGCATACGTTCTACTCACTTTTTGGATTCCTTCAATTCGTTTCAATTCACCAATGATTTTATCCAATTGAACTTTGTTTTTCACGGTAACCGCAATCTTTCCATCAAAGATACCATCTTCTTCGGATATATTGATGCTTCGAATGTGAACATGTAAATTCGCGGAAATAATTTTGGTTATATCGTTGATTAACCCAATACGATCCAATCCATTGATGTTGACAATCGCACGATATAGTTGAGAGGAGGAGTCCACCCATTCCGCACGAATAATTCGATAGGCTTGATTGGCTTGAAGCGCTACGGCATTGGGGCAATCTTTTTTATGTACACGAATCCCTTTTGAAACCGTTACAAATCCAAATACTTTGTCACCTGCAATGGGGTTGCAACACGATGCCAAATCGTAATCCAACTTTTCTTCATCCGCACCAAATACCAAGGAGTCGTATTTTTGTTTCGGAGCTTCTTCGGTAATGAAATTAGGTTTGGGACGCGGTCTGAAACGATTGATGAATCCTGAGAATCCCGATTTACTTTCGGCAAATCTTCGTAAACTCTTATTGTCAATCTCTCCCGTTGCCACTTTGTAAAAAATATCTTGGCTATTTTTGGTTTTATAGAAATGCTGCAATTCATTCAAAACACTTTCACTAAAATCTACTTTTAAGTGACGTAATTTCCGAATCAAAATTTCTTTTCCTTCTTCCGACAGAGCTCTACGTGCTGCATTCATAGAAGCTTTTATTTTTGAACGCGCTCTACTTGTAATTACAAAATTCAACCAATCTCCTTTTGGACGTTGATTGGGAGATGTTAATATTTCGACTTGATCTCCACTTTCAAGTTGATGGCTGAGAGGAAATAATTTTCCATTTACTTTTGCACCCAAACACGTATCCCCGATATTACTGTGAATTGCATACGCGAAGTCAAGGGAAGTTGCGCCTTTTGGCAAGGAAAACAATTCCCCTTTGGGTGAGAAAACATAAATCTCCTTGGCGTATAGATTAAAAGTGAAATTATCAATGAACTCCGCAGCGTCTTGATGTTCATTGTTTTCAAGCATTTCACGGACTTGATTTACCCATTCATCGACTTTGGAATCCTCCACTTGGTAATTTTCCTTGTATTTGTAATGCGCGGCCACACCACGTTCGGCCAATTCATCCATTCGTTCAGATCGAATTTGAACTTCCACCCAACGCGCCATCGGGCCCAAAACGGTGATATGCAAAGATTCATAACCGGTCGATTTCGGTTGAGAAATCCAGTCGCGCAATCGTTTGGGATTGGGTCGAAAGAAATCGGTGACAATGGAATAAATTTTCCACGCCAAAAATTTCTCATTCTTTCGGTCCGAACGATATACAATCCGAACTGCAAATTTATCATAGACTTCCTCAAAACTGATTCGTTGCGATTGCATTTTGCGGTGGATTGAAAAAACAGATTTGGAACGGCCTTTTATTTCAAATTCCAATCCTTCGTTTTCCAATTCTTTTTTAATTATTTCTGAGAAATCGTGGATATAGCTTTTTCGTTCTTCATTGGTTTCCTGAAGTTTTCGCTCAATACTATAATATTCTTCGGGTTTGGTGTATTTCAAACTTAAATCCTCCAATTCAGATTTGATGTTGTACAACCCCATTCGGTGTGCAAGGGGGGCGTAAATAAAAATGGTTTCAGAAGCGATTTTCAATTGTTTGTCTTCGGCCATCGATTCCAACGTACGCATATTGTGCAGACGGTCAGCGATTTTAATCAAAATTACACGGACATCTTCGGATAGCGTAAGTAATAATTTTTTATAATTCTCTGATTGAATGGAAACATCCTGTTTGTTTAAAATCGAAATTTTAGTTAATCCATCGATAATTCGTGCGATTTTTTCACCAAAAATCTCACGAATATCATCCAAAGTATAACTTGTATCTTCTACCACATCATGCATCAATGCAGCAGCAATACTGGTGGCGCCTAATCCAATTTCATTTGCAACAATATTAGCTACTTCAATCGGATGAAAAATATAGGGTTCACCTGTTTTTCTTCGTTGTTCCTTATGTGCATCCACCGCTAAATCAAAAGCTTTTCGAATGAGCAATTTATCCTCCTTCGTAAGCGTCTGATAGGAATGCTTCAACATCTTCTTATACCTTCGGGTAATTTCTTGGCTTTCTAATTCGGCCGCATCCACAATTTTTTCTTCTCCTTCCATAGGTTTAAAGTTAACTTTTTACGCCGAAAATTACAACAGTTTTTTAATCAAAATTGGGGGTCGCCCAATTACCGCTTGTTTGTCTTTTACAACTATCGGTCTTTCTATTAATCTTGGATGCAAACTCATGGCTTCAATGATCTGATTATCACTCATTTCTTTTCCTGCGTAGTTCTCTTTCCAAATTTCTTCATTTTTTCGAACCAAATCAATCGGTTTAATATTTAATTTTTCAATCAATTCCTTGATTTCATCCATCGATAAAGGGTGTTTCATGTATTCTATGATTTCAAAATCTTCCTTTTCTTCTTGTAGAATAGCAAGTCCTTCTCGACTCTTACTACACCGTGGATTATGATATATTTTTATCATTTTCTACTATTTTTTGTCTAAATTTATAGAAATAAACTTAGAGGATGAAAACAATTGCAATTATTATCGGTCTATTTTTTATGTTGACGTCTTGTTCCACTACGTTACCTGATTCCAAACCGGGAAATTCTATTTCGTTAGAGAAAGGGAATGAGGAAGATGAATATGATTTGATTGTATTTGATACGCAGTATGATTTATTTTTGCGAACGCAAGCAAAGCCAATGCATTTTTATTCCGAATCTTATTATCGAACCAAGAATCAGCGGTATGTCAGCGAGTGGAATTACCGAAGTTCACAACCTATGCGATACGATCCCAACATTTACACCTTGCGGATTGAATACGATTCGAGTACACACTATGGTTTGAACTTAGAATACAAATTGTACAACTATTTCAAATTCATTGAATGGAAGTACAAAGTTAATTTAGATTTTTAAAGATAAATCCTATCTTTGTCGCCATGTTTAACAGCGACCAAATAAAAGATTTAAGTCAGCGAATCAATGACTTATATACGTATCTTGAGATAGAAAAGAAAGAAATCGAAATCACAAACGAAGAAGAGCGCGCTTCATCGCCTGGCTTTTGGGATAATTCCAAAGAGGCTGAGGTGTTTATGAAGGTACTTCGTTCCAAAAAGAAATGGGTTGAAGAATACTATGCCATTAAAAATTCATTCAATGATTTGGAAGTTTTAATTGAATTCAACGACGATGGAGAAGATTTGGACGAAGATGTTCAGAAACAATTCGACCAAACACTTAAATTGTTAGAAGATGTCGAATTCAAAAACATGCTTTCCGACGAAGGAGATCATTTGAGTGCGGTACTTCAAATTACTTCAGGCGCTGGTGGAACGGAAAGTTGTGATTGGGCCGGAATGTTGATGCGAATGTATATCATGTGGGCCGAACACAGCGGCTTCAAAGTGCGTGAATTGAACTTTCAAGAAGGGGATGTTGCAGGTGTAAAAACCGTGACTTTGGAAATTGAAGGTGAATTTGCCTTTGGGTATTTAAAGGGTGAAAACGGTGTTCATCGTTTGGTACGAATTTCTCCTTTTGATAGTAACGCCAAACGGCACACGAGTTTTGTGTCGGTGTATGTGTATCCATTGGTCGATGATTCCATAGAGATTGAAGTAAACTCAAGTGATGTAGAATTGCACACTTCGCGTTCGGGCGGTGCAGGTGGACAACATGTAAATAAAGTAGAAACCAAAGTTCAATTAACCCACAAACCGACTGGAATTGTCGTTGTTTGTCAAGCCGGTCGTTCTCAGTTGGAAAACCGAGAAGGCGCGATGCAAATGTTGAAGTCGGAATTGTATAAAATGGAATTGGAGCGCAGAATGGAAGCCCGAAATGAAATCGAAGCCAATAAAATGAAAATTGAATGGGGTTCACAAATCCGAAATTACGTAATGCATCCGTATCAATTGGTAAAAGATGTTCGAACAGGACATGAAACAAGTGATGTTCAAGGCGTTATGAATGGTGATATCGATGAATTCCTTAAAGCCTATTTAATGCTAATGGGACAAAAAGAAGAAAGCGACATATAAATGAGAATAGTAATTGGAGGAGCTGGAGAAGTAGGATTCCATTTAGCAAAATGGTTGTCAAAAGAATTACTCGATGTAATTGTGATTGATACCGATAAAAAGAACCTTCAAACAATCGAAAGCAACCTCGACGTTATGGTCCATCGAGGCGACATTACTTCTTTCGATACTTTACGCGAAATTAAAATTGATCTAACTGATATTTTCATCAGTGTAACTCAACTTCAAAACACAAATTTGACGGCGGCTTTGATTGCCAAAAAGATGGGCGCAAAACGAACGATTGCTCGAATCGAAAACCCTGAATTTTTACGAAGAGAAAATGCAATTCCCGTTCAGCGAATTGGAATCGATGTGTTAATTAGTCCTGAACAATTAGCGGCATTGGAAATTCATCAATTGATTGAAGAGTCTGCATTCAATACCATGCATACTTTTACCCATGGAGAATTGAAGTTGTTTGGAACCATCCTCGATAAAGATTGTAAAGTATTGGATAAATCCGTAGGTGAAGTAGCAGATTCGTTCAAACAAGCACCTCATTTCATGCCGATTGCAATGATTCGAAACAATGCAAAAGGTGGCTATGAAACCCTCATTCCAAGTGATGATACCCTTTATCAACTCAACGATCAAGTTTATTTTATTGCATTAAAACATGCTACGGCAGAGATTTATAATTTACTCGGAAAAAAACAAGAGTTTTTTAAAAACGTGATTGTTTTGGGTGGTGGAAGTATTGGTAAAAAAACAGTTTCTTTATTAAAAGACAGTAAACACAGTGTAAAACTGATTGAAAAAGACCAAAACAGAGCGTTTGATTTGGCGGACGAATTCAGTAACGTTCTTGTAATCAATGGAGATGGTCGAGATGGAGATTTGTTGGAAGAAGAAGGAATCTCCAATTCAGATGCATTTATTGCGGTAACAGGAAGTTCAGAAACCAACATTATGTCGTGTTTGGTGGCGAAATCAAAAGGAGTAAAAAAGACGATTGCCTTGGTTGAAAACATGGACTACATCCACCTCAGCCAAGAAGTGGGAATCAATGCATTTATCAATAAAAAGTTATTAGCAGCAGACAGTATTTTTCGGTACATCCGAAAGGGGGATATAGTCGATGTAACTGGTTTGTCCGACATTGATGCAGAGGTAATGGAATTTAAAGTGGATGAAAATTCATTGGTTACAAATAAGACCATTCAAGAAATTAAATTTCCAAAAGATTCCATTGTTTGTGGAATTGTACGCAAGAGTGAAGGATATATTCCAACGGCTGACTTCAGAATTGAGAGTGGTGATCATGTCGTAGTTTTTGTTCAGCCTACCGCCATTTCAAAAATTGGTAAATTCTTTCAATAAATGAAACACATCAACTTCAAAGTCATTTTTAATTTGATAGGTATGTTAATGCTTATCAATGCTTTATTTATGCTTTTGTGTGTTTTTGTTGGATTGATATACAAAGAGCAGATTTATATTTCGTTTTTACTTTCAAGCATTATTACCGCAACATTTGGTGGCGTTGCTTACTTCAGCACCAAGAATGCGCCCAAGAAATTACACCGAAGAGATGGATATGTAATTGTGGGTGCAGGTTGGTTTTGTCTGATTTTATCAGGAGCACTCCCCTACTTTCTATCGATTCCCTTTTTATCGCCCGAAATTCTTGCGGCCAATGAATTCAGTATAACCAATATATTTTTCGAAACCATTGCGGGGTATTCTACCACAGGATCTTCGATTTTTAACGATGTAGAAATTTTACCCCGTGGAATTTTATTTTGGCGAAGTCTTACGCAATGGATTGGAGGAATGGGAATTATCGTTCTAACGATTGCAATTTTACCTTTGTTAGGTATTGGTGGGATGCAACTTTTTGTGGTGGAAGCACCGGTTATTTCGGCGGATAAGATTCATCCACGAATTACGGACACCGCTAAGTGGCTTTGGTTTGTATATGTGGCTTTGACACTTCTTCAAATCCTGCTTTTAGCCTTTGCGGGAATGGGTTGGTTTGATGCGATAAACCATTCAATGAGTACACTTTCGTCCGGTGGTTTTTCTACCAAAAACGACAGTACTTCCCATTGGAATTCGATGCCTGCGGTTCAATATATAATCATGTTTTTCATGTTATTATCAGGTGTAAACTTTGTATTAAACCACTTTTTATTGAAAGCGGACATCAGAAAAATGCTTAGAAACGAAGAGTTCCGATGGTATCTTGGACTTATTTTTTCGGTCTCTGTTAGTGTAGGATTGGTCATTTTCTTTTTTGCAGAACCTTCTTTGGATCCCATATCAAATGTTCCGAATGGCTATACACTTGAAAATTCTTTTCGATTTAGTTTTTTCCAAGTTATTTCCATTGTAACCACCACCGGTTTTGTTTCTGCAAATTACATGGAATGGACACCCTTTGTGTCGATGCTCTTTTTTGCGCTTTTATTTGTGGGTGGATCTGCGGGATCTACCTCGGGAGGTGTGAAGGTAATTCGGCATGTGATTTTGTTAAAAAACAGCTTGCTCGAATTCAAACGATTGATTCATCCAAATGCAATTTTACCTGTTCGATACAACAAAAAGAGTGTTACGCCCAATATCGTTTACAACATACTCGCTTTTTTTGTTTTGTATATGTTTATATGGATTACGGGTTCCATTATTTTAGCATTAATTAACGAAGGAATCAATCCAGGCTACGACCAATTTGTTTCTGCAATGAGTTTGTCTGCTTCTTCATTAGGAAACACAGGTGTGGGATTGGGCGATTACGGTCCGGGAAGTACCATGGCAAGTCTAACTTCTTCTGCCAAATGGTTTTGTGCATTTTTAATGGTTTTAGGTCGATTAGAATTGTTTACGATTCTGATCTTATTTTCACCTTATTTGTGGAGAACCAATTAAAAGAATTCGCACAATTCAACACCCAAAATTTACTAAATTCAAATCCCTTACCTTTGCACAAAATTAGTTTAAACATTTTATGACATTCGAAGAATTCAATTTAAATAAAAATATCCTTAAGGCAGTTAGCGAAATGGGATATACGAATCCCACCCCTATTCAAGAACAAGCAATCCCAATCATTTTAGAAGGAACCGATTTGATCGGTTGTGCACAAACAGGTACCGGAAAAACCGCTGCTTTTGCAATTCCTATGATTAATTACCTTCTAAATTCGGAAGAAAAATCCAAGCGTTCTAAAAAAGTTAGAGCCCTGGTTATAACACCTACACGTGAATTAGCGATCCAAATTGGTGAAAATTTTGACGCGTACGCAACCCACACAAACATCACGCAAACCACCATTTTTGGTGGTGTATCTCAAGTGGCTCAGGTAAATCAATTGCGAAGAGGCGTTGACATCCTTGTTGCGACTCCCGGTCGTTTGTTGGATTTACAAAATCAAGGCCACTTGGATTTGAGTCACTTACATTATTTGGTATTGGATGAAGCCGATCAAATGTTGGATATGGGTTTTATACATGACATCAAGAAAATCATCAAACTCGTCCCAAAGAAAAGACAAACTTTACTTTTTTCTGCAACCATGCCGAAAGCCATCCGTGAATTGGCGGACAACTTTCTAAATAAGCCGAAGTCGGTAAGTGTGGCCGTTATTTCATCGACAGCAGAGACGGTTGAACAAGAAATTTATTTTGTCGAAAAAGCAAACAAACGAAAACTTTTGGCGCATTTGATTGAAAATGAAAACCTAAGCAATGTGTTGGCATTTACCCGAACGAAACACGGCGCGGATAATGTGGCCAAATTCTTAAAAAAGAGCGGTATAAAATCCGAAGCTATTCACGGTGGTAAATCCCAAAATGCGAGACAACGTGTATTGGAATCTTTTAAAAACCAACAATTAACTGTTTTGGTCGCGACGGATATTGCAGCCCGAGGAATTGACATTGATCAATTGCCCTTTGTAGTTAATTTTGATTTACCGAACATTCCTGAATCTTATGTTCACCGAATCGGTCGAACGGGACGAGCTGGAAATACAGGTTTAGCCATTTCTTTCTGTGATACGGAAGAAAGAGCGTATTGGAAAGATATTATGAAGCTAACCCAATCAGATGTGAAAGTGATCGAAGATCACCCATACGTTTCCGATGTAGCGCATAAACCCGAAAAGAAATTCGCGGGTGAAAAAAGAGAAAGCGGAAAGATTTCGAATAAATCCAGAAAATCTGTTGGATCTAAACAAAACAAAAAACGCTGGTATTAATCAGCGTTTTTTTAATTTAGTATAAGAAGATTTATTTCTCAAGCATTTCATTCATTTTTGAAAGAATTTTCGAGCTTTCGAGTAAGATTCCTTGCAAATGTTCGCCGCTAAATTCGAAAAACTCTTTCGATGAATTTGCATTTGAAAACACAATCATACCTTGCTCAAAAGGAACTTCTTTGTCTTCTTTACTATGAATGATAAGAATAGGAATGTTTTGGATGGATTTGATATTCTCTTTTGCTGAATACGGAGAAATATAACTTTTCTCTAAATACTCTTTAAATTCAGGCGTATAAAACCCGGCGATATCACCAAAGGATGAAATCGGCCCATCCAATACCAAACCGTTGATTTTATTCTGATTCTTTTCAGCCAAAAGTGTGGCTATTTGAGTTCCCATAGACGCACCAAAGATTATTTTTTGAGTGTTCTTGATGTCTTTTCGTTTTATAAGTTCATCAAAAACCTTCTGACCGTCTTCGGCAATATTTAGATGCGTAGGAATTCCTGTTGAATTTCCATATCCACGAAAGTCGGTCATCACTACTTGGTAACCTTCTACAAGCAAGGGATAAATCAGCTGTAAATAATAGGTGTTATTCCCACCTGCACCGTGAAAATAAAATACAGTGGCTTTAATTTTCTTTGCTGGTTTTAATAATAAAACAGATAAAGTATCTTTCTCAACCGGAAATTTTAATTCCTCATAGTTTGTCAATTCAATGGATTTTAAATCTTTTCGCGGATAATAAAACTTATCATCCATTTGGGCGCTTACAGAAATGATTTGGGAAATGAATAAAATCAATACTAAAAATTGTGTTTTCATGTTAAATTTTTATCAAAAGTATTCCGTTGAATCCGTATTCAAAAAACCAGAAGGATGAGTTGTAGAATATCACTTCTGAATTGTATAATTACGGAACGAACTCGATTTACTTCAAAAAAAAACCGACGAGTTACTGTCGGTTTATATTTCCTATTAATATATAAGGAATGGTTCTCTAAATTTCATCCCCCTTATTCCTTGGATTTCGTTACTTTCACTTTCCACTCTTCCGGTCCATCTTGCAAATAATCCCATTTAAAAGGAACGCCACTTTCGGCTTCGATTTGATAATATAGCGGTTTGGGATCATGGTCATTGATAAATACAAAAGCCTGTCCAGGTTCCAATTCGTCGAAAGAATCGAAAACCATATCATGTCGTTCTGCGGGTGGAAAAGGACGAACATCAAAAGACTTCACGATGGTGATATCGGCTTCCTCGGTATATGCATCTTCGTTCTTTGTTATATGAACAACAAATTCGCCCAATTCTTCTTTCTTAAATTCCCAAGAATGCTTTTCACCAAACTTGGTTTTAAATATCGTTTGAATTTCTTCTGGAATTTCTTCGGCGATGATTTCCATCACATCACCTTCTTTCATCATGCCATATCGGTGGAAAATCACATGCTTCCAATCCTTTTTATCGACCTTCCGTAAATCCATCAAAGTAGAAATACCGGTAAATTCTCTTCCTTTGGAATCTTCGGTTCGCGTAACTTTCACTTTCCAGTCTCTACCACCTTTTTTTAGGTACTCCCATCCCACCACATCGCCATGAATTGAACGGAATTCATAAAACAAGGGCAAAGGATCGTGATCATTTATGAAAGTAAAACTTTCGTTTACGGGAAGTTCTTTGAACATTTTCAATAAAAGTTCATGTCTTTTGATCGGAATAAGTACCCGAACATCTATTTCTTGGTTGTTATTTAGCATTTGGTTCATTTTAACTTTATAATTTATTGATTTAAAATCAAGGTTCTACATTACTCTAGTCCAATTTAAATAAAGGACAAATGTATCCTTTTATTTTTAATAACTTTTAAATTTGGATAGTTTTTATTATTTCACTAATGCTGCAAAAATATTCTCATTGGCATACTATTTGGGTAAAAGAAACAGTTAAAGTTGTGAAAATCTTGAAATTAAATTTAAAAAAGATTTTAGAATTTATTTATTTTAGCTCTACCAAATAATTTACAAAGATGTTAACAGTAAGAATGTTTTCATTTTAACTCCCTAAAAGGTGGAGAACCCACACAATTGTAGCGAGTAAATATTTGGTTTATAGATGCTTTACCTTTAAAAGGAAGGTATGAAATAAACAAGACAAACCGAATTCGGATAGAAAATATTCTTTGACGTAAAAAAACTATTAAAAAAAAATGGTTTATTTAAAGATAATATTATAGATTCGCATTCTTGTAAATAGAAATTTAGTGATAATTATAATTAAAAATGGAAATGGAAACAAACGAAACAAATGTAACTGGAACTAAAACTAAGATAGGTGGAATTAATGCTCCAATAACTATCATTATTCTGATTTTAATCTCAATGGCAGTATTTTACGGAATATTTGGTATGAGTTCTAACTTTGAAGGGGGAGATCCTTATGCAGGTAATCCAAAAAACATGATGGGTATTATTTTTAAAGGAGGAGTAATTATTCCATTCCTTATGTCTTTCTTCTTGATGGACTTTGTTTTTGGAATTGACCGATTCTTTGCTATTCGAAAAGCAAAAGGAAAAGGAGATACAAAGAAATTTGTGAATGAGGTGAAAGATTTATTGGCTGCCAATAAAATCAATGACGCTATTGATCTTTGTGAAGTTCAACAAGGTTCTTTAGGAAATGTTGTAAAAGAAGGTTTGGTAACTTACAAAGCTTTGGCAAACGATACTTCAATTGATAAAGAGCAGAAAATGTATGCTTTGAGCAAAGCGTTGGAAGAGGCAACTACGTTGGAAATGCCAGGATTAGAAAAGAACACAAACATTATTGCAACGATTGCAACGGTAGGAACCTTGATTGCATTGATGGGAACAGTAATTGGGATGATTAAAGCATTCTTCGCATTAGGTGAAGGTGGAGGAACTCCAGATGCTGCAAAATTATCCGTTGGTATTGCAGAGGCTTTGATTAACACCGGTACAGGTATTGGTGCTTCCGCTTTAGCGATTATTATCTACAACATGATTACAAATAGTATTGACGATATTACTTTCAAAATTGACGAAGTAGGAATGGCAATTCAACAATCTTTTGCTAGACACCATTAATTCATTTTTTTTAATAAAATGGGAAGGTCCCATTTATATTGAGTTAAAATTAAATTTATAAAAAAATGAAAAATGGCAAGAAGTAAACCAAAAAGAACAGAAATGTTCATTGATATGACAGCTATGAGTGATATGGCTTGGTTGTTACTTACCTTCTTCATCCTTACTACCCAGTTTAGAAAGCCTGAAGTTGTGCCTGTGAAAACTCCAAGTTCAGTATCTGAAATCAAAGCTCAGGACGGTGGATTGGTTCAAATTACAATTAATGAAGAGGGTAAATACTATTACAGTATCATCGACGATAAGAATAAAAAGCCTATTTTAGAGAAAATGGGTGAAAAGTATAGAATTAAATTTACAGACCAAGAAGTGTATACATTTCAAGGAATGTCAGAAGTGGTAGTTCCTATTACACAAATGAAATCGTATTTGGAGTTATCCGATACCGATAGAAAAACTGTAATACCGGGAATTCCATTGGACAGTGTAAACCATCAATTGATGGATTGGTTGGATGTTTCGTATGAGGTAGATCCTGATTTGAAAATAGCAATCAAAGGAGATGTCAAAACTCAGTATCCTAAATTTAGAGATCTGATTAGACAGTTGGTAGATAGAGACTATAACAGGTTTCAGTTAGTAACAAGTTCAGAATCAAAACCGAAAGACTAAGCCATGGCAAATTTAGAAAGAAGACTTAGAAAAGATAAAAAGGTAAGAGCGAAAAAAGCTTCTACAAGGGTCGATATGACGCCTTTGGCAGACTTGGGTTTCCTTTTGATTACGTTCTTTATGTTTACGACTACATTTAGTAAACCAAATGTGATGGGACTAAATATGCCTCCGAAAGATCCAAACATAGAAACTCCTACAGAAACTCCAGAAGTAGATGTAAGAAATTCGATTTCAATTATTTTGGGAGGAGACAATACTATATTTTGGCATCAACAAGATAAAACAGAATTGACTCCAGAAACTTTAAATGAAACCAATTATTCAAAAGAAGGAATTCGTAAGGATATTTTGGCAGCAAAGCAAAGAGCACCCAAACCGGATAATTTCACGGTGATTATTAAACCCACCGATGACTCTACCTATGAGAATTTGGTGAATGTATTGGATGAGATGGAAATTACGCAATCAGAGCGATATGGGATAGTAGACATAGCACCTATTGAAGTGAAAGTCTATGAGGAGAAACGAGGAATTAGTAGTAATTAAAAAATCTAAAAGTCATGTCACAAGAAAAATATAAATCATTGGATGACATCGTATTTGAAAATAGGAACAAAGAATACGGTGCCTATGACCTTAGAAAAAGCGAACGTTCCACTCTTTTAAGGGCATTAATAATAGGTGTTACACTTATTGGTTTCGCTACTTTAGGAGTATATCTTTACAATACTGTATTAAGTAAAGCAGATAAAGTAGATACCGTAGTAGACATCAATCTTACGGATGTAGATATTCCGGAGGAAATTATTGAAGAGGAAATTAAACCTGATGAGCCTGAACCAGAACCCGAGCCAGAGCCAGAAATTGCTGAGGTGAGAGTGGTTATTCCAGAGCCAAAGAAAGATGTGGTGAAAGAAGAACCGATTGTGAAGGTTGAAGAAATGGAAAACAAACTGATCGGTTTGAAAAATGTGGAAGGAGAAGCATCCACCTCAACAAAAGGTAGATCTGAACCCGAAAGACCCAAACCAGGAACAGGAGAAGGTACAAAACCTGCTCCACCCGCAATTGTTAACTATTCAGCAAGACAGGTTAGAGATATGGCTGTTTATCCCGGATGTGAAAAATTCGCGGGAGATAAAACTAAGCTTCAACAATGTTTGCAACAGAAACTTAGTGAGGAATTGGGTGACCAATTAGCCGACTTTGCAGAAGTTATGAATAGTCGTGGAGAATCTTCAGCTGTAACTAAAATTCAATTTGTAATTGATAAAACAGGTAAGATTATCCAAGTTCAAGCAATGAAAGGAAGCGGAGGATATATTAACGAGCAATTAGGTAAAGAAGCAGAAAAAGCGATTCAAAGAATTGCAACTCGACTTGCTAGCCGTGGTAGATTAATTCAACCTGCTAAACTAGACGATGGATCTTCTGCAAATATGATTTTCCAAATGCCGGTTAAATACGATATTTCGAATTAATTATTCCATTTTTATAATAAAAAAAGAGAGGCCTTTTTACAAGCTTCTCTTTTTTTATGGTATAAATTCTACGGATTTTTTAAATCACTAATGATTCGGGTTCTACACCTAAACTAATTAAACTTCGACAAATTTCTTCTGTAAACCCTTCTGGACCGCACACATAAAATTGAGTATTGAAATCACGAATGGTCTCTATCAAATACTTTCGATCAATTTTTCGCTCCATAAAACCGATCACTCCTTGACGGGTAAATACATTTAAAAAAGCAGGCCCAAGCATTTTGAATAATTCATCACCCAAAATCACATCTTCTTCCGTTTGGTTGGAATACATCAAGGCAATATCTCTTAAATTTCCACTAAAATAAAGTGCGCGAAATATTGCAATAAATGGCGTAATTCCCGTTCCACCCGCAATGAAAATTCCAGGTCCTTTGAATTTAATCGTTCCAAAAACATCATGAAGTAATAGTTCTGCGCCTACATTCAATTTATCCAATTCGGCTGTTACTCCTTTGTGATCTTTGTATATTTTAACGATTAGCTCCAAATAAGGCCAATCATTTAATGAAGTGAATGAAAAGGGTCGTTTCTTATCTTCCCATCCCGGTAAATTGATTGAGAAATGCCCCGATTGACCGGGCCGATAAACAAATCCTTCCGGTTTTTCTAAAACAAAACGCTTTACATTGTAATTCACATAATTACTGCTTATTATTTTTAATTTTTGCATAATCTATTTTAAAATGAGTCAAAAATAAATTTGACTTAACTGATTTACTGTACTTCTATTCTTTTTGCCTTACTATTTGCGAATTTTTATCCGTCCTCCCCTATTCAATTTCTAAAATATCTTTTGCCAATTGAATCATTTTGGGATCGCCGGTATGCTTTGCCTTTTCATCGGACAGTTTGACCACATTGGTCCAAGGAAGATCCGGCTCTGCAACGGAAGTTAATTTAAGTACGATATTCATTGGTTTTAATCCCACATCATTCGTTAAATTCGTTCCAATTCCAAAAGAAATTCCAATTTTACCTTGGGTCGCTTCCGCAATATTTCGCACCTTTTCCAGATTTAATCCATCCGAAAAAATTATGGTTTTATGCATCGGATCAATTCCCATCTTTTTATAATGCGCAATTGTTTTGTATGCAAATTCAATGGGATCTCCACTGTCATGCCGAACTCCATCAAATAATTTGGCTAATTTTTTATTGAACTGAGTGAAAAATACTTCCGTCGTATACGTATCTGTAAGTGCAATTCCTAAATCTCCATGATATGCATTTACCCAACGATCCAACCCGATTCCGTTTGCAATTTTAAACCCAAAGCGCGCACCGTGATACATAAACCATTCGTGTGCATGCGTTCCAATTGGTTTTACACCGGTAATCATCGCCATGTGTACATTGCTTGATCCGACGTAACTCTCACCTCCATATTCTTTCAATGCGATTGCAACTTTTTTATGAACTTCGTACGAATGCCGTCTTCGCGTTCCAAATTCCGCAACTTTCACGCCCAAATCCAAATAACTTTTGGTTTTATTTCGAACGGTTTCCACCAACTTTTCATCCGAATCTCTCGTTTGATCTGTCAACTGATAATACAATTCACTGATTAAAGACAATATAGGAACTTCCCAAAGAATGGTTCGGTACCAATAGCCTTCAATTTTAACTTCTAAATCGGTTCCGCTCTGAGTTACTTTCACTTCGGAAGGGTCATACCGATAGCCTTTCAAAAAATCAAGATAGGCTGAGTTTAAATAAGGACAGGTCGTTTTTAAATATATTTTCTCTGCATGTGTTAAGGTAAGTTGACTCATTTCTTTGATACGGTTTGTCAACGCCTCTGCAAATCCATTGGGAAATTCGTGTTTACCTCGATTGATAAAAGCATATTTCGCTTTGGTATCGGGATAGAGTTTAACCGCTGCGTATTGCATGGTAAACTTATAAAAATCATTGTCTAACAGGGAATTATAACTCATAATTTCAATCTCGTACTTAGTTGGGTATTTACGAATGAAAAACGCAATATTAAATTCATTTTAGAATTGCATTTTTCTATAATCAAACTTAAACAAAAAAACCCGAAAACTTGTGTTTTCGGGTTTAAAATCAATTTTTAAAAAACTTATCTGTCAATGGATCCAATGACTCTTTTCATAAAATGGTTGGCAGCATCGCGCTCGCTCATTCCATTTTCTACCAAAGACTTCATTTCTATAGCTCCACAAATATTGGAAATAATTTCGCCAATCGCTTCTTTCTCCTCATCCTTTACAGCTGGGGAATCTGCATAGGCTTCCAATACGTTCAACGTGCTCTCCATTTCTTCAAAAGAACAAGCTTTTTGTAAATTTTTATAAACGGGTAATTTCATTGCAAATTTCATTTAAATGTTCCTCCTTCGAAGTAACGACTTGATTTACAAATTCACCTTTGTTATAAATAGCAAAAGTGGGTAAATTGGTTACTTCCGCTAACTTTCTACTTTCTGGGAATTTCTCAGCGTCCACATACACAAATTGAATATCTGAATTCGCTTCTGCCAATCGTTTAACTTTGGGTTTCAATAAACGACAGTTTCCACACCAAGCAGCTCCAAACTGAACTAAAACTTTGTCATTTTGGTTCAATACTTCGCTCAAATTATCTTCACTAATTTCTACAAACATCCTTAGTTCAAATTAGCGTTCGATAAATATTCAGCAACTCCATCTTTGGTAGCATTCATCGCTGTTTCTCCTTCTTTCCAGTTTGCTGGACAAACTTCACCGTATTTTTCAACATGAAGTATTGCATCCAATAATCGAATGTATTCATCAATGTTTCTTCCCAAAGGCAAATCATTGATGGTTTCATGACGAATTACTCCGTTTTTATCAATAATGAAAGTCCCTCTGTACGCAACTGGAAGTCCTTCAAATACGATTCTTTCTGTTTCAAAATCGGTTGAATATTCTCCCGCTAAAACTTCATAATCCATCGAAATGGTTTTTGCTAAATCAGCAACCATTGGATACGTTACACCTTGGATTCCTCCGTGGTCTTTTTCTGTGTTTAACCAAGCCAAATGTGACTCTTCAGAGTCAGTTGATACAGCAACTACAAGAGCATCTCTCTTTTCGAATTCTGTTAATTTCTCTTGAAAAGCATGCAATTCAGTCGGACATACAAACGTGAAATCTTTGGGGTAGAAGAACAATACAATGTTCTTTTCACCGATGGGTAATGTAAAATCTGAAACGATTTCTTCTCCGTTTAATACGGCTGGAGCTACAAATTGGGGGGCTTTTTTTCCTACTAATGACATAATTAAATTTATTTTATTTTGTTAATTTCTGGCACAAAACTACATCTCTCAATCAATGATAAAGAGCTTTTGTAATAGCAAAACACTATAAATCTATGTTTAAAATTTATGCGAACATCTAACTAGATGAATAACAGATGTTTGAGATTTTAGTCTAATTGAATATTTCGAATTCTTTTCCATCAAACGAAGCATACACCATGGATGGATGGGAATCTTGATGAAATATATTTCCTAATTTATCGATTCCAATGGCGCCTGCAAATCCATCAAAAGGTTTTAATTCATCAAAGGTTTTTCCAAATGCTTTTTGAATTGGAAAACCATCGGTCACACGCGTAACAATCTTTGCAGCCACGGCACCACTTACAATGTCTTCGCCAACTCCTGTACAACTTACAGCACATTCAGAATTGGCGAAATTTCCTGCAACGGTTGCTGAATCAGAAATTCTTCCCGGTATTTCAAAACCTTTTCCGCCGGTCGAAGTAGCAACGGCTAACTTTCCGTTGGCATCCAAAGCTACACACCCCACTGTTCCAGTTCCCCCAGATTTTAATTTCGCTAGATATTCTTCTCTTCGTTGTGGAATTTCGGTAGAGAATTCTTTGAATCCTTTTTTGCGTGCGAAATTCGTCGCTCCTTCCCCACCCAAAACTTTATCTTCGTAGTCCAACAAGATTTCGGCTACTTTTATTGGATTTTTTACATTCTCAATGTTGATAACACCGCTCATCTTCAAACTTTCACCGTCCATCAAGGAAGCGCTCATCCGGATTTTCCCATCGCCTTGTATTTGAGAACCAATTCCCGCGTTAAATAAGGGACTGTCTTCCAGCAAAGATACAGCATACACCACCGTTTCCAGTGCAGTATGACTTTCTAAATACGAATAAGATTTTTGGGCTATTTCCTTTAACGCATTTTGCTTTGCGGCTTTGGTTTCTCGATCGGTGTGCGATTCACTAAAAAAACCACCGTGTATAATCAATTTCATTTATTTGCAATTTCTTTTGAAAGTATTACTGAAGTGCCATTCAAGCTTTTAGGCATGGGTTCTTTGCAAATTGTCAATTCTGAAGTGGCCAAATCATATCGATCGTTGTGATTCATTACATGAACTACTAAATTATTGATGGAAATGGGATCGCCCAAAGAAACATCCGTCAAATTGGTATCTTTCACTTCTTGTCCATCCACCAAAATCACTAAGCCCGAACCAATGGCTTCCATCTTTGTACCGTCTTTAATTAACAATCCAGTGTCTTCGCCCAGACCTACTCCTAAAATCATCGGATTGGAAACAACCGCTTGAAACAATCGCCCAATTCTTCCGCGTTTTACAAAATGGGTATCAATAATAACACTATCTATAAATCCTAAACCGCTGGTAATTTTAATTTCACCTTTCAAAAGCGCTTCTTTACTTGCGCCTTGATAAATCATATTGGCAGAAGCTGCAGCAGCTCCAGCAGATGTACCTGCGTATAAGAATTCTTCTTTTCTATATTTCTCAAGTAGAATTTTATGAAAACGAGTTCCTCCCAAAATCGAAGTTAAACGAAGTTGATCTCCACCCGTAAATAATACCACATCGGCTTGCTCTGCACTTATTAAAACTTCAGGTGTAACCGCTTCTTCTCTCTTTTGAATGTCGAGTACCTCTACATGGGTTGCCCCTAAGTAATTGAATGCCTTTTTGTACTCTTCTCCAACTATTTGTGGAATTTTGGATGCAGTGGTTACCAAAATAATTTTGGAATCCAATCCATATTTAGATTCGCTTAAAATGCGCTTTAGAATTCCTTTTTCAAAAAAATTCAAATTCTGAGAAACATCCGAATCGAAATTAACCTCTGTGAAGCTACCTTTATCAATAGCTCCTCCAATGATTATAAGTTTTCCTTTAATATCCATGTGGCAAATCTAATTATATTTTATTTAATCAAAATCCAATAAAAATTTAAATAACTGCATTTTTTCAAGATTTTAAAAGTAAAAGTATTCTTTATTCAAAAAAAAGACTAATTTTATCTCGCTACAACTATTGTATCCTTTAGTGAATAAAGATACAGACTAACGTCAACCGAAATCTTTTATTGTTTCGGTTTCCCTATCTAAAGTACAAAAATTGAAGCATTTTTTACAAAAACAGGAGAACTTTTAATTAACATACACAGAACTAATATTTTACTTATGAAAATTCTTAAAATACAAGCACTTAGAGGCCCGAATATATGGAGCGTTAGACGAAAAAAACTAATCCAAATGCGGTTGGATTTAGAGGAATTGGAACAAAGTCCAACCAATACAATCGAGGGTTTTCGCGAACGTTTGGAGGAAATGCTTCCCACTTTGATTGAACATCGCTGTTCAGAAGGTGTACGTGGCGGATTTTTCATGCGAATCGATGAGGGAACGTGGATGGGACATGTCATTGAACATATCGCCTTGGAAATCCAAACCTTAGCAGGAATGGACACGGGTTTTGGTCGAACCCGTGAGACCAAGGAAAAAGGAGTATATAATGTTGTTTTCAGCTATATTGAAGAAAGTGTGGGCGAATACGCCGCCGAAGCATCTGTGAGAATTGCACAAGCATTGATTGATGGAACCGACTATGACTTGGCTTCGGACATTCAACGAATGAAAGAAATTCGGGAACGAGTTCGTTTGGGACCGAGTACCGGAAGTATTGTGGAAGAAGCACAATCCCGAAGTATTCCTTGGATTCGTTTGGGAACAAATTCATTAATTCAATTGGGATACGGTGTGAACCAAATGCGTTTTCAAGCCACCATAACCTGTAATACGAGTAATATTGCGGTGGATATCGCTTGCGATAAGGAAGACACCAAGAAAATGCTAGAAAATTCTTCCATTCCTATTGCAGCAGGTTCGATTTGTGTGGATGATGAGGATTTGGAAAGAACCATCGAGAAAATCGGTTTTCCTATTGTATTAAAACCTTTGGGAGGAAATCATGGAAAAGGTGCATCCATCAATGTGAAAACCTTAGAAGCTGCCAAAGAAGGACTGAAGCACGCCCAAGAATACGGACGAAGAGTCATCGTTGAGAAATTTATTACAGGCCATGATTTTAGAATTTTGGTTATTGACAATAAAATGGTTGCTGCAGCACAACGCGTTCCAGCCCATGTAATTGGCGATGGAGAACGTACGATATCTGAATTAATAGAAATCGTAAACCAAGATCCACGAAGAGGCTACGGACACGAAAATGTGTTAACCGAAATTACCATCAATCGCGATTCCTTGAATTTACTGCGAAAAATGGGGTATACCGAAGAGTCCATTCCTAAAAAAGATGAAATTGTTTATTTAAAATCAACAGCCAATCTAAGCACCGGCGGAACTTCTATCGATGTAACCGATCGAATTCACCCTGAAAATATTTTCATAGCCGAACGAATTTCAAGAATCATAGGTCTGGATATTTGTGGAATTGATATTATGGCTGAAAACCTTACCCAACCTCTGCAAGAAAATGGTGGTGTGGTTTTGGAAGTAAACGCAGCACCCGGATTTAGAATGCACTTGGATCCAACAGAAGGTCTGGCAAGAAACGTAGCTTCACCTGTGATCGATAGTTTATATCCTCCCGGAAAACCAAGTCGAATTCCCATTATAGCAATTACAGGAACTAATGGAAAAACTACCACTACCCGACTGATTGCACACATGGTTAAAAACAAAGGACTTCGTGTAGGTTTTACAACTTCAGACGGAATTTATATCCAAAACCATTTGTTAGAAAAAGGAGATACAACGGGTCCATACAGTGCAGAGTATATCTTAAAAGATCCAACTGTTGAATTTGCCGTATTGGAAACAGCACGTGGTGGAATTTTAAGAGCGGGACTAGGCTTTAATCGTTGTGATATTGGAATTATTACCAACATTCACGAAGATCATTTGGGATTGAGTGACATTCATACCTTGGATGATCTTGCACGCGTAAAAAGTGTCGTTGTTCGAAGTGTAAAACACGATGGTTGGGCGATTTTAAATGCGGATGACGTTCATTGTATGAAAATTGCAAAAGAACTCGATTGCAATATTGCGTATTTCAGTATGGATGAAGACCAAAGTCATGTAAGAGCGTTATCAAGAGCAGGAAATATAGTTGCTGTGTATGAAAATGGATTTATAACCATAAAAAAAGGAGATTGGAAAATTCGGATTGAACGTGTCGCTCAGATTCCTTTAACCGTTGGTGGAAAGGCTAAGTTCATGATTGCAAACGCATTGGCAGGAACACTTGCAGGTTATTTATCTGGATTTAGTACCGAAGATTTGAGTTTATCTCTTCAAACTTTTATTCCAAGCGCTGCACAAACTCCAGGACGATTGAACATTTTCAACTTTCATAACTTTAAGGTAATGATTGATTTCGCGCACAACCCCCAAGGATATTTAGCTATCGAAGATTTCTTAAGCAACATAGAAGCAACCAAAAAAATTGGAATTATTGCAGGTGTAGGTGACCGTCGTGATGAGGACATAAAAGAATGTGCGAAAATTGCGGGTCGAATGTTTGACCATATCATTATCCGTCAAGAAAAGTATTTAAGAGGAAGAACCGAGGAAGAAATCATCAGTTTAATTCTGGAAGGAATCAAAGAATCCAACAAAGAAATTACGTACGAGATAATTCCAAAGGAAATTGAAGCGATGAAACACGCGATGAATATTGCCGAAGAAGGAACTTTCATTACTGCACTTAGTGATGTGGTTGACAATGCGATTGAGACAGTTCAAACCTATCTTGACAGAGAAAATCAAGATATAATTTCAGGCTAATTGAGTCATAGCATAGACTAAGAATGATGAAACAATTTAAATTTCCTTAAATTTGAAAAAACTTGAATAGTATGGCAAAAATAATAAAAGTACATCCTGAAAATCCACACGAACGTGCAATAGATCAAATTGTAGAAGTTTTGAAAAATGGAGGTTTGGTCATTTATCCATCCGATACCGTTTACGGGTTGGGATGCGATATTACCAATGCCAAGGCAATGGAAAAACTTTGTCGAATCAAAGGTGTTAGACCTGAAAAGGCACAATTCTCCTTTGTTTGTAATGATTTAAGCCATTTGTCGTTTTATACGAAACCGATTTCCACGTCGAATTTTAAATTATTAAAACGTGCTTTGCCTGGTTCTTTTACTTTTGTAATGGAAGCATCCAATAATTTACCACCTACGTATAAAAATAGAAAAACCGTCGGAATTCGGGTACCCGATCATTTGGTGCCTCAAATGATTGTTGAAAAACTGGGAAATCCGATTGCATCAACTTCCATTCGGAATGATGATGAAATTACCGAATACATCACCGATCCGGAATTGATACTGGAGGAATATGGTAATTTGGTTGATTTGGTGGTTGACAGTGGTGCAGGCGGAAATATTGCTTCAAGTATTATTGATATCTCAGGTGAAGAAGTGGTTATTTTAAGAGAAGGAAAAGGAGATATCAACGATTATTTATAAAAAAGTCTATGAAAATTTTACTGTCTCCAGCGAAATTAATGTCGCTGGATACCCAAGTCGAATGGAACAAATCGAGTACGCCCACATTTATTTCAGAATCCAATCAAGTGATGGAAACGCTCAAAACATTGAAATCAGCTGACTTGGAGAAATTAATGTCGATATCAAAAGATTTGGCAGAAATGAATGTGGAAAGAAATTTAAATTGGAAAGAAAAACCGACTAAAAAAGAAAGCATTTCCTCCATTCTCGCATTTAAAGGAGAAGTTTACAGAGGTTTGGCTGCAGAATCTTTATCGGAAAACGCCAAAAATTACCTAAATAAAAACCTATTTATTCTTTCCGGGCTTTATGGAATTCTAAAACCAAGTGATAAAATCATGCTTTACCGATTGGAAATGGGTAGCCGATTAGACATAAACGGTTCCAAAAATTTATACGGCCACTGGAATGAACAATTAACAGCTTTCATGAATTCGAAAATTAAGAAGAATGAGATCATCTTGAATTTAGCAAGTGTAGAATATTCCAAAGTTTTGGATAATAAGAAATTAAAATCACCCAAAATAGAGGTTGACTTTTTGGATTTCAAAGACGGACAATTAAAGAAAATCATGGTATATTTCAAACAAGCGCGTGGAACCATGGCGAGATATTGTGCGGAAAATAATGTTTCTACTTTAGATGAAATCAAACTTTTCAATGAAGATAAGTATGAATTCGACACGAAATTATCCACCGATTCAAAATTGGTATTTGTTCGATAAATTCCAGTGAACCCAAAATTAGAATCTAATTTTTTAATTCAATAGACCAACTCTATCTCCTTGTGATTAAACACTTTAACAGTCGCGTCATTAAGTAAAACTTTCAATTGACCGAATTCATTCACTTCTAAAATTTCACCTTCAAAAACGGTTCCCTCTTTTTTAAATAAACTAACTTTATTTCGCCTAAAAAGATGGGTGTTGTAAGCTTCCGAAATCTGATTCCATTTTTTAGTTTCAATTAAATCATAGGTTTTCTCCATTTTTGTCAGTAAGTCTGCCAAAATTTCTTCTAAATTATATTTTCTCTCGGTTTGAATCGCTAGCGATGAAGCATTTGGAAAGGATTTAAAATCGATTTGATTCACGTTCAAACCTATGCCTGTAACTATATTTAACTCACTGCTAGCCTTATGAGTTTCAATCAGCACCCCTCCTACTTTTTTATTTTTTAGGATAATATCATTCGGCCATTTTACAAACACTTCGTCCGAATAACCTGTCAGTACCTCGTAAAGCACATTGCAAACCCATTTGTTAAAATAAATCAACTCTGCATACTTCAACTCACACTTAATCAATACACTAACAGCAATGTTTTTGCCTGGCTCTGATACCCATCGGTTCCCTGTATAGCCTCTTCCATCGGTTTGTTCCGAAGTCCACACGACCGTCCATGATTTGGCATTTTTTTTGGACAAGTCTAACAAAATAGTGTTAGTGCTAGAAACGGATTTATATTTTAATATTTCCATTATTTCTTTCCTCAATATTTGAATTGCTAAAGTTATTTTAAAATGGCAATAACTTAGTCAATATTTCCCTATTTTTGCAACTTAGTATAAAATTGAATGAACGAAAAGGTAGATAACCAAACGATAATTAACTGTATAGTTGACTCCATCTTGGACGGAAAAGGTGAGGATGTTAAGATTCTTGATTTAAGAGGAATTGAAAACGCATTTTGTGAATACTTCATTATTTGCAGCGGTAATTCGAATACACACGTGGCTTCTATGGCGAGCAACATTGAACGTAAAGTGCGCAATGAAACCAAACAAAAGCCGTGGCATGTGGAAGGAACGGAGAATGCCCAATGGGTTTTGATGGATTACACGAACATCATTGTTCATGTTTTCCAGAAACAATACCGCGAATATTACGACCTAGAAAGTTTATGGGGTGACGCAAAAGAAACAACAATAACACTATAAAAAATAGTAAATTGGATAAGAAAAATTACAATAAAAATAAAAGTACCAACAATAAAAAGCCAACTCCACCCTCGTTTAACCCGATGTGGATTTATGCTATTGTAGGTGCGATATTAATCGGTTTCTGGCTTTTTTCTAGTAGCTTAGGAGCTGATTCGAAACGACTGGATCGAGGAACCTTTTTTGAATATCTGGACGAAGGCTATGTGAAAAATGTAACCCTGAATTTAGAAGAAAACAAAGTGGATGTCTTTTTAACAGAAGAAGCTTTAAAACTCGATAAATTCAAAGGCTTTACTCAGAATTCAAATATGACTGCCTTTGCACAAGCTACTCCTCAGTACAGTTTTATTGTGGCGGACAATGCGAATTTTGAAACAGAAATCGAAAAAACCATTGCAGAAAAAAAATTAGATACTACCTATCGAAATATTCCTCCCGATAAATTCAGTAATTTCTTCTGGTCGATAATGATATGGGTATTGATTTTTGGTGCCTTGTGGTTCTTCATGTTCCGAAGAATGAGCGGAGGTGGCGGCGGACCCGGTGGTCAGATTTTCAATATTGGAAAATCAAAAGCCAAACTATTTGACGAAAACGATAAGGTTCGAGTAACCTTTAACGATGTTGCTGGTTTGGAAGGAGCCAAAGAAGAAGTTGAGGAAATTGTAGAATTCTTAAAAAACCCCGATAAATTCACCAAGCTAGGAGGTAAAATTCCAAAAGGTGCTTTACTAGTTGGACCTCCAGGTACGGGAAAAACCTTATTGGCAAAAGCGGTAGCAGGTGAAGCAAAAGTTCCCTTCTTCTCCCTTTCCGGTTCGGATTTCGTAGAAATGTTTGTAGGTGTAGGTGCGTCTCGTGTTCGAGATTTATTTAAAAACGCAAAAGACAAAGCACCTGCGATTATTTTTATCGATGAAATCGATGCAATTGGTCGTGCAAGAGGAAAAAACAATTTCACCGGAGGAAATGATGAACGTGAAAATACATTGAATCAACTTCTAACGGAAATGGATGGATTTGGAACCGATACCAATGTAATTGTATTGGCAGCCACCAACCGTGCAGATATTTTAGATAAAGCTTTGATGCGTGCAGGTCGATTTGACCGTTTGATTCATGTGGATTTACCGGAATTGAATGAACGTAAAGAAATTTTTGAAGTCCATTTAAAACCGTTGAAAACCGGTCCGGATATGGATCCCGATTTCTTAGCCAAACAAACGCCTGGCTTTAGTGGTGCGGACATTGCAAATGTATGTAACGAAGCTGCTTTGGTAGCTGCTCGAAAAAATAAAGACCAAGTAGAACGGCAAGATTTCTTGGATGCCGTAGATCGAATGATCGGTGGACTTGAAAAGAAAAATAAATTAATCAAACCCAAAGAAAAGCAAAGAATTGCGTATCACGAAGCAGGGCATGCCACCATTGGTTGGTTGTTACCTCATGCAGCTCCATTGGTTAAGGTAACCATTGTACCGCGTGGAAAATCGTTGGGTGCAGCTTGGTATTTACCCGAAGAAAGACAAATTACAACCACTGAACAAATGCTTGACGAAATAGCCGCTACCATGGGTGGACGTGCTGCGGAACAAGTGGTGTTTGGAAACATCTCTACCGGTGCGCTTAGTGACTTGGAAAGAGTTACCAAACAAGCTTCTGCGATGGTAAGTGTATATGGTTTGAATGATAAAATTGGAAATATTTCATATTACGATTCAAGCGGTCAAAATGAATATGGTTTCAGTAAACCGTATAGTGAAGAAACAGCGAAAATAATCGATCAAGAGATTTCAAAGATTATTGAAACGGAATATGAACGAGCTAAGAATTTATTGATTGCTCATCGTTACCAATTGGACCAACTTGCCGATAAGTTATTGGAAAAAGAAGTCATCTTTAGAGAGGACTTGGTTGAGATTTTTGGTGAGCGTGTTTTCGAAGATGACAGTTCCATGGATCCTCCCGGAAATGCCGTATCTTCCATTCATACCGATACCGATTTGGAAGTAAAAACAGTAAATTCCAATGATTCTATTGAAAAATAGTGCGAACTGTTGAGAAGTGTCATTAATTTTTGTTAATTTCGTTCAATCTCATCAGAAATGAGTATGTGGAAAAAAATAAAACAGCTTTTTATCCCCCAATCTGACGATTCAGAGCAAGAGGATTCCGAATTGGAATATGTTACATTTCAAACGAAAGTACCTATCGATGTATTGTTTACGAAAAACTTCGTAGCCGGTGGTGGTCTCTTTTTCTATTGTGAGAACGAACAGGAAACACTTGAAAACCTCAAAGAGATTATTATAAATGAACAAGTGGTGGAAGCCATCTGTTTTGATGATTCTTTAAAATCGCTATTAAATAGGCTAAATATAAAAAATACTGAAGAAGTGAGTCCAACTGCGGATTTTGCTTTTATTGAATGTGAATATTTAGTGGCTTTGGACGGTTCCATTATGCTTTCCTCCCATCAAACGAAAGGAGTAAAACAAATGGATTTACCAAACAACATCATCATTTTCGCAAATCCAAGTCAATTGGTTACCAACCTCAATGAGGCAATGCAGAGGCTAAATTCGAAAAAAGCTGGGAATATTCCAAGTCAAATCACATCGATACGAGGAAGAAATCCACACATCATTGAGGGAAATAGCTCGTCTAAAAATTTATATTTACTTTTAGTAGAACAATTTTAATGAAAAATTTACTTCCTCGTGTTCTTTCAGGTGTAGTTTACATCGGTTTAATCTATTTTGGAACTACAGGTCATCCGTGGGTTTTCTTAAGCCTGATGGCTTTATTCGGTGTTTTATGTTTCATCGAATACATTTCAATTACGGAGCTTACGGATAAATTATATGTCGCTCTTGCCTTTTTAGGTTCCGTAGCGGTTTTTTATTATTTCTCAGATTATTTATTGTTCCAACGCTCTGCGTTTGTGATGGAATCCCTTAGTTTTGCCGGACCTATTCTATTCATTCTCGCTTGTTATACCATCCTTTTTTCGAGCAAAGAACTCTATGTAGAATTTGGGAAAGCAACCGTAGGAGTCATTTATGTAACGGTTCCGTTTGCATTGGCATTAACGCTTCCGACCGTATATTTTGAATCGGGAAAAGAAGTAATTACAAATGAAATACTTTTTATATTTATTTTAATTTGGATCAGTGACAGTGCGGCGTATGTTGTAGGAAGTCTTTGGGGAAAACATAAGTTAGCACCCAAAATTTCAAGTGGAAAATCGTGGGAAGGTGCAATTGGAGGTTTTGTTTTCACCCTACTCTGTGGATATATTTTTCAATATCATATTTTTCAAGAAAGTCGTTTTAACTGGTTGATAATCGGATTCATTGTTGCTTTGTTTGCACCGATTGGTGACTTGATAGAATCCAAATTAAAAAGGAGTTTCAATGCTAAAGACAGTGGGAAATTAATTCCCGGTCACGGTGGTTTCTTAGATCGATTGGATAGTTTTATATTTGTAATCCCGATGGTCTATTTATATATGTTATTAAATGAAGTTTTATGAAGCTACACAGAGAAGGTAGAGCTATTTTAGTTGGTTTTTTTTTATTCTTTTTGGCATTAAGTGCTGTTGCGTATTACATTAATCCTATACATGGAATTTGGTTAATAACACCTATTTGGATTTTGTATGGATTCATCATTTGGTTCTTCAGAAACCCTACACGTCTTTCGGAAGCTGAAATTCATGACATTATAGCACCCGTTGATGGGAAAGTAGTTGTTCTAGAAGAAGTGGAAGAAAATGAATTCTTAAAAAGACGTTGTATTCAACTTTCAATATTTATGTCGCCTTTGAATGTGCATGTAAACCGCTACCCTATTTCTGGAAAAGTAATTTATACCAAATACCACAAAGGAAAATACTTGGTTGCATTCCATCCGAAATCATCAGAATTAAATGAAAGAACAACCGTAGTCGTCGAAACCGAAGAAAAGAAACAAGTTCTTTTCCGTCAGATTGCAGGTGCAGTTGCACGGAGAATAGTGATGTATTCAAAAGTGAACGATGAGGCACGGGCTGGTGAAGAGTATGGATTTATAAAATTTGGTTCGCGATTGGATATATTTTTACCGCTCGATACCGAAATCTTGGTTAAGATTGGAGACAAAACAAAAGGAGGTGTTCAAAAGATTGCAGAATTAAAGTAAATTTGTAAATAATAATCTTTAAATTAAATAATTATGAAAAAAATTGGACTTTTATTGGTAGGTGCCTTTCTTATGGCATCTTGTGATTCTACACCAAGTGGTAATAAAGCTATTTTACCTGTTGAACACGAAGGCAATATGGAAGTAGTAGAAGATACACCTGCAGACAATGCAACGATTGATACGGTTGTAGATGCTTCAACAGTTGATGTAGCTGAAGAAAATGCAGCTACAAAGAAATTGGAAGAAGAAAGAGCTGCTGAAGAAGCGAAAGCTGCCCAATAACATTTTTAATTTCGTCTTAGGGCTTGATTTCCGTTAATCGAGAATCACCGATGATTACGTTCATTCCATTGGGATGAATGAAAAACTGACGATTTAATTCAGCATGATGGGAGATAATTTCAATCATTTGTTGATGCGAAAAAACCGATCCGTCCAATAGAATTTGGGCGGATTTTTTATTGATTTCTTTTTCGGATTCAATGCGTTGCATATTCTCTATTGGGATAATTGCCTTCGTGATTTTATCTTCCTTTTTGAAAGCGCCTTTGGATCGCGCTAAATAATACCGAATTCGTAAACCCAAATTAAACAGAAAAAACTGAATCGGATTGTTTCGATAATATTTTCCAATAAAAATTTTCATCGCTCCAAAAAAAACTTTTAAATACTTGGTATCCTTTCGGGTGCTTTCCCCTTTGTAATGAATCACCGTTGACTTTCCGTAATAATAATTCGTAAAACCATTTAAAACCAAAGTATAACTCAAATCTATATCTTCGCCGTACATAAAATAAGCCTCATCAAATCCACCAACTTTTTGATAAACCGATTTTCGAAGCAACATAAAAGCACCAACTAAAATTTCTGCCGGAGCGATTTCATCTTCCGCAACTTCTATTTTGTAATAGGATTTTGATCTTTTAGAATTTACCAACGAGCCAAACAATTTCCCAAAAGTGTTCTGAAACGTTGGAATGTTTCGTTTGCTTTCCGGATGAAAATTTCCATCGGCATCAATAAGTCGAACGCCCAAAGCGCCTAAATCAGATTTAGAATCGGCAAAAGACAAAATCTTTTCAAACAAGTCTTCGGGAATCAATGTATCTGGATTTAAAATCAATACATACTCTCCTTTTGCTTTTTCCACGCCTACATTATTCGCTTTTCCAAAACCTAAATTCGTTTGCGATTCTATAAAATGAACCGTCGGGAATTTATCACGAATAAAATCAATCGTTTTTTCGGGTGAATCATTGTCAACTACAATGATTTCGCCTCCCACAGAATGCAGCGCTGCCAAAACACTTTGCAGACATTGCTCCAAATAATAGCGCGCATTGTAGCTAACAATTACAATCGATACTTTCATCCTTTCGAAGTTGATTCAATATACGGAACACGGTGTTGTAAAGAACGAACCAAAGTCGCTTCATCGGCATATTCCAACTCATCTCCAATTCCAATTCCTCGCGCAATGGTTGAAAAAGTAAGTTGCGCTTCTTTCAGCACTTTGAAAAGATAGAATGCTGTAGTATCGCCTTCAATCGTGGAACTAAGTGCAAAAATAATTTCAGAAATCTCATCGGTTTTCACTCTTTCTACAAGTGTATCAATGTGAAGTTGGTCGGGACCCATTCCATCCATCGGAGAAATTCGTCCACCTAAAACATGAAAAACTCCTCGGTATTGACCCGTATTTTCTATGGCCATCACATCGCGCACATCTTCCACTACACAAATTATCGACGCATCCCGATTTGGGTTTGCACAAATCTGACAAAGCTCTGAATCCGAAATTGTATGGCATTTTTCGCAATATTGGATGTCGTTCACTAAATTTTTTAGCGCATTTGCTAAATTTTCTGTTTGGATAGATGGTCGCTGTAACATGTGGAGTACCAGCCTTAAAGCAGTCCTTTTTCCGACTCCTGGAAGGTTTGACATTTCATCAACCGCACGTTCTAATACTTTACTAGGATAATTCATTCGCCCAAAAATACTATTTTTGAACGAAATTTGAATGGATTATGAACACAAACATTATTCTCTTCTTTGTAATTCTCTATTTTATAGGATTATTATACATTGCGAATCGAACGAGTAGAAATTCGGACAACCAATCTTTTTTTATTGGAAATCGGAAGAGTAAGTGGTGGTTGGTAGCCTTTGGAATGATTGGAACGAGCCTCAGTGGCGTTACCTTCATTTCCGTGCCAGGAACGGTGGGAAAGCTGACAGGAACGGAATACATCTACGGTGGATTTGAATACTACATGATGGTCATCGGATTTTTCTTGGGTTATTTTATTGTTGCCTTTGTTCTCCTTCCACTCTATTACAAAATGAATTTAACGTCCATCTACACCTATTTGGGAAGGCGATTTAATGTAGAAGCACACAAAACGGGTTCAATTTTCTTCATTGTATCCCGAGCCATTGGAGCCACTGCACGATTGTTCTTAGTTATCAATGTTTTACAAATATTTCTACTCAACCAAATTGGCATTCCTTTTTGGCTGACGACTTTGATTATTTTAATAATGATTGTTCTCTATACCTACGAAGGCGGTGTGAAAACGATTGTCGTCACCGATACTTTACAAACGAGTTTCATGATTTTGAGTTTGGTTATTTGTATTATATATGTACTAACGCAGTTGGATTTATCGGTTTCAGAAGGATATTCTAAAATTTCAGAATACAATTACACCCACTTGATGAATTTCGATACGAATTCAGCAACTTTCTTTCTGAAAACCGTAATTGGTGGAATGTTTATAACGATTGGTATGACTGGATTGGATCAAGAAATGATGCAAAAAAATATCAGTGTTGATAATTTATACAATTCCAAAAAGAATATGTTGACTTTCGCATCCATCTTATTGATTGTGAATTTCGCGTTTTTATTTTTAGGGGGATTGCTTTATTTGTATGCCATGCAAAACGGCGCGGTATATGGCGATGGCGTATTTGGGTTTAAAAATGAAGCGGGCGAAATCATAAACATCATGGGTGATGATATTTTCCCCGCCTTATCACTTGAAGGATATTTCCCCATATTCCTTTCGGTTATCTTTATCATCGGTTTGATTTCCGCACTTTTCCCATCGGCAGATGGTGCTTTGACTTCTTTGACCAGTTCATTTTGTGTGGATTTATTGAAAATGAATGACAACGAGAAAACGACGGAAAAACAGAAAAAGAAAACCCGAATCACAGTTCACTTGGCATTTACAGTCATTTTCTTCTTGTTAATTTTGATATTCAAGTGGATCAATGATAAATCGATTGTCTATCTAATTATGAGCATCGCAGGTTATACCTACGGACCTTTGTTGGGATTGTTTGCCTTTGGAATTTTAACCAAACGCACGATAAACATTCGGTTTTCAATTCTTAGCATCGCGTTGATTGCTCCTGTAATCACGTTTTTAATCAATGAGTATTTCATTCATTATACCGATTATAGAATTGGAGTTGAGTTAATTGTTTTAAATGGTCTTTTAACTTTTGTAGGTTTATGGTTGTTCAGTAAGAAAAAGCAAAAATCTATGGCTTAATTAAAAACTGAGTCCATTTACTTTTAATTGCAATTGTCCTTTTGTTTTGACCAAGACTAGCATATAATCGTCAAATAAGAATACTTGGGTCGGTTTTAAGTTCAAAACTTTTCCGCTTAGGAATATTCCTTTGTAATATTCTTGGTTAAAACTCTCATTTAAACTTTGTTTGGATGCCGTTTCAATATCGCCCAATGGAATTCCATATTCGGTTTCAATCATTTTGCGAATCTTTTTCTCGAACAAAAAGACCAAGGTTTTCTGAAGTACATTTCCGGTTTTCAACTTAAATTCAATATCCGTCAATGCAATTTTATTCTGAACTGGGTCGTAGTAAGGAAATCCTTTGATTGTCGATGTTCCCTTGATTTTTCCTTCCGTATCAATTTCAATAACGATGGATTGTTTGTCGGGATACACACGGATGTCTGTTACCAGAACTTCGTTTTTATCATTGATTGGAAAAGTTTTGTCTTTGAATTGTTTTCGTGCCACTTCCGTCGCCTGCGCAAAAGGAATATTGACCGTCGTATTGATTTCAAATTCAGTCGGTAACGATTCTTTCAAACGAAAATTCGGAATCGTCATCGACATAGGAGATGGAAGAGGAATCCGACCCACAAAAGTTTCTGAATACAAATCCAATCCGACACTTGCTTTTATATAATTCGAATAAACGGTAAGAGGCGTCATATAAATTGACTCAGGTGTTAATTTCAACCAGGTTTGGTAATCAGGTGCTATTTCTATCGGTGTATTAAAATAATTCCATACCGAAAGTAAATACGGTTTCAAATCCAGACTTTCTTTAATCTGTTGATCAATGATTCCCGTGAATTTTTGTTGCTGTTCGGTCAATCTCGATTCTACAATTGATGCAATGGGAATTTTCACTTTTCCGAAATCCAATACCGGCTTGGTCGTCCATTCAAAACCATGTGCTTTGGTTTTTGTTTCCATTACCCAATTCGATTTAAAATCCAGCGAAGTAATAAACTGCATCACCACACCAAATGTAACGTCTTGATATACATAATAGCCCAAACCACCATATCCTTGTTCGGTCCAGATATTCAAAGGAATACTTATTAAAAGTCGATTTCCTTTCAAAGGTTTTATTTCAATTTCTCCGTCCTTTGTAACCTTTACTTTAAACTGGTCGTTGTTATTGTCGGTATAGGAATCATCTTGATACAATACACCGTGCACTGAATTATTAATTAAAGAATGAATTTCACTTATTGGAATGGAAATAGGAATAGAGATATGGGAATCCAATTTCGGAAAAGTATAAGTCGAACGTAATTGTGCCAACGAATTGGACGATCCGCTTACCAACAAATTAATCACAAAAAAAAGTAGGTTATATTTTGCTTTCATACGATTACAAATTTAATAGAATTCCTTTAGATTCCATCGATAAAAAATTTAGATGAAGAAAGGATAGAAAGAACCGTTCCAATTCTACGGAAATTATTACCTACTGTATTTCAAACTTTATTTTGCCCCTATGGTATAAGTTCTTAAATTTGTTTCATTCAAAAAATCATTAAACATAAAAATCAATGAAAGAGCTAAGAGGAACTGGAATTGCGCTGATTACACCTTTTAAAGAGGACCGAAGTGTGGATTATGCGGCTTTGGAAAAATTAGTGAACTACACCATAGAAGGCGGTGTAGATTATTTGGTTTGTTTGGGAACTACGGCAGAGACTCCTACCCTTTCAGAAAAAGAGAAATCGGAAATCGTTTCAACCATTAAATCAGCTAATTCCGGAAGATTACCTATGGTTTTAGGAATTGGTGGAAACAATACTGAAGTCGTGAAAACTGAATTTAAAAATGCAGATCTTCAAGACTTCACGGCTATTTTATCCGCTTCTCCTGCATACAACAAGCCAAACCAAGAAGGAATTTATCAACATTACAAAGCCTTAGCCGAAACCACGGACGCAAATATTATTCTTTACAACGTTCCGGGAAGAACAGGTTCCAACATCCAATCAGAAACGACGATTCGTCTTGCTGAAGACTTTCAAAATATCATTGCGATCAAAGAAGCTTCTCCCAATTTCGTTCAAAGTACAGAGATTTTTAAAGAGATGCCATCTGATTTTATGGTAATTTCGGGGGATGATGAATTTGGATTGCCGATGACTTTGGCAGGCGGAAGTGGTGTAATTTCTGTTGTTGCTCAAGGACTTCCTACATTCTATCCGAAAATGATTCGTTTGGGATTGGATCGAAAAGTGGATGAAGCCTACCAATTGCATTACCTATTGATGGACATCACCCGTGCTATTTACGACGAAGGAAACCCATGTGGAATCAAATCTTTACTTGCGCATAAAGGAATTTGTGAAGATTATACTCGACTACCTTTGGTACCCGCCAGTGAAGACTTATCCCTAAAAATTAAAGTCTATTTAGATAATTTAAGTTAATCTACTGATTATCAAAAAAATAATTAAACAACGAGAAACTCTCATAATTTGTAAAATGTTAACATTTCACAACCTATAAATACCTTAGGTTTGTGTTAAATTTTTAATACCTTTGCAGAATGGTTAAAAAAGCGTTAGTAGTATTGTTTATGGCAAGTGTTTTTGTGTCTTGTAATAAACAAATGGAAAGAGCACTAAAGAGTACCGACAAGGACTTCATTTTAGAAACAGCCGATGAATTTTACAATCAAGGAAAATGGACGAATGCACTCGAATTGTATTCCAAAATTACGGTTGCCTTTTCAGGAACAGAACAAAGTGCAGACATTGCATTCAAACAAGCCACTGCGAATTTCAACGATAAGAATTTCCGATTGGCAGCCCATCAATTCAAAACCTTTTATCTAACCAATCCAACGGATCCAAGAGCAGAAGATGCCGCTTTTCAATCCGCATATTCGTTTTATACCGACTCACCGGAATACAATTTAGATCAAACCAGTACGTATAATGCCATTGATGAATTGCAATCTTTTATCAATGCTTATCCGAATTCTACCCATGTTACGGAAGCAAATGCGTATATTGATGAATTAAGACAGAAATTAGAAAGAAAAGCGTTTGAAATAGCTAAAATCTATTACAAAACCATTAAATATAAGGCAGCTGGAATTGCATTTGACAATATGTTGGATGATTTTCCAGACACCAAATACCGGGAAGAAGCGATGATGTATTCCTTGCGTTCAAAGTATGAGTTGGCCGTGAATTATAGCCGATTTGATACAAAAGAACTTCGATTACAAAACGCTTTGACCGAATACCGATTATTTGCAAAGGCATATCCGGAATCCAAGTTTTTAAGTGAAGCAACAAAAATCAACCAAAAAGTATTGGAAGATTTAGAAAAACACAGAACCTTGGTAGCAAAAATTGAAAATGAGAAAAAAGTAGCAAAAGAAGAAGCAGAAAAAGAAGCTTCGAAATTAAATTAAATAAAGTAAAAACATATACTATGAACTTCAAAGAAATTGACGCACCTCTTACCACCAAGACTTTTAATCGTAGTCTAATTGAAGAAGCAACAGGAAACATGTACGAATCTATCGTTATTATGGGAAAACGTGCAGAGCAAATCAATCAAGAAATGAAGACGGAATTGATCCAGAAATTGGATGAATTTGCATCAAATACAGATTCTTTGGAAGAAATATTTGAAAACCGTGAGCAGATCGAAGTTTCTAAATTTTACGAACGTCTTCCAAAAGCAACTTCCATTGCGATTACAGAGTGGTTGAGTGGCGATATCTATCACAGAAATCCAAACGAAGAAGAAGAAAAATAAAAATTGATTTTATGTCGATTCTGAACCGGAAAAAAGTTTTGTTGGCAATTACGGCTGGAATTGCTGCGTATAAAGCTACTTTTCTGGTTCGTTTATTTATAAAACAAGGTGCAGATGTGAAAGTAATACTTACACCCGAAGCCCTTGATTTTATTACTCCTCTTACGCTTTCCACCTTATCCAAAAATCCTGTTCATTGGCAATTTACCGATGAAGCTGAAAACTGGAACAACCATGTAGATTTAGGTCTTTGGGCCGATTTTATGGTCTTTGCTCCTACCACTGCTAATACACTCTCCAAAATGGCGGATGGTGCTTCTGACAATTTAGTTTTGGCAACGTATCTATCGGCAAAATGTCCGATTTATATTGCGCCAGCAATGGATTTGGATATGTATCTTCATCCAACGACCAAAGCGAATTTAGATAAACTCAAAAGTTTTGGAAATCATATTATTCCAGCAGAAAGTGGTGAACTCGCAAGTGGATTGAGCGGCGAGGGAAGAATGGCTGAGCCGGAAAATATAATCGCTTTTTTAGAAAGTCATTTGCTTCGAAGTGCGCCATTGTATGGAAAGAAAATACTCGTTTCTGCAGGTCCTACGTATGAAAAAATTGATCCCGTACGTTTTATTGGTAATTTCTCTTCCGGAAAAATGGGAATTGAAATCGCAAAAGCCGCTTTGGGAATGGGTGCGGATGTCACTTTGGTCTGTGGTCCTTCTTCGATTTCTACTGAAAACTATTCCATCAACCGAATCAATGTTGTTTCGGCAGAGGAAATGAAAAAAGCAATGGATGACGCCTACGAAAGTGCGGATGTAGTCATCATGTCGGCTGCCGTGGCAGATTATCGTCCGTTAAATAAAGCCGAACAGAAAATTAAAAAATCAGACGAAAATCTACACATTGAATTGGTTAAAAATCCGGATATACTAAAAGGATTGGGCGAACGGAAAACCCATCAAATTTTGGTTGGATTTGCCTTAGAAACCACCAATGAAATAGCGTTTGCAAAAGAAAAATTAGAAAAGAAAAACTTGGATTTAATCGTCCTCAATTCGTTGCAAGACAGTGAGGCTGGCTTTCAAAAAGATACAAATAAGGTGTCGATAATTTCTGAAAAAGCAGAGATTGTCCATTACAAAGCCAAAAATAAATCCGAAGTTGCAAAAGATATTCTTAACTTTATACTTGAAAATTACGATATATGAATCAATTGAAAGCCTTTTTCGTTTGTTTGTTGGTCTCAGCAACTATCAATGCCCAGGAGTTTTTGGCAACGGTAACTGTAGATTATTCCCAAGTTCAAACTTCGAATAATCAGGTGTATCAAACCTTAGAAAGATCGTTGAGCGATTTTATCAATACAACCAAGTGGACGGAAAACCGATACAAAGTGTATGAGAAAATCGAGTCGAATTTTCTGATTATTATTACGTCTAGAAATGGAAATAATTTCAATGCACGTCTTCAAATTCAATCGAGAAGACCGGTTTTTAATTCCAATTACTATACACCCGTTTTAAATTTTGTCGACACCAAATTTGATTTTGAGTATACTGAAAACGAAGAGCTTATCTTCAATCCACGAAAATTTAGCAACAAGAATTTAACGGATGTGGTTGCTTTCTATGTCTATTATGTTTTAGGAATGGATGCAGATACATTCCAGTTGGAAGGAGGAACTCCGTATTTTAAAATCAGTCAGCAAATCGCGAACAATGCCGTAGGAACAAAATTCGGTGGATGGAGCGAAATGGACGGAAATAAATCAAGAGGTAGTTTAATCAACAATGTGTTGAAAGCAAACAACAAAACCTTACGAAACATCTATTATCAATACCACAGAGTGGGTCTCGACGCGATGAGCGACAACGAAACCAGAGCAAAAAATGCCATTGGAAACACCTTGGAAACACTGAAATTCTATGAAAAAGGAAATTACGGTTTGTTCTATCCTTTGGACATTTTCTTTATGGCGAAAAAAGATGAAATCGGGAAAATATTTAATGGAGGAATGATGTCTTCTGTGAATATTGTGGGCCTGAAAGAAACCCTGAGTTCCCTTTCGCCAACCAATAGTTCTATCTGGAATAATATGAAGAAATAATGTTAACCCGACTTTCGGTATCCAATTTTGCCATCATTGACGAACTGGACATTCAGTTTAACAAAGGTCTGACTATCATCACCGGAGAAACCGGTGCAGGTAAATCGATTTTATTGGGCGCGTTGCGTTTAATTATTGGTGAACGTGCCGATATGAAACAGCTCAATGATGAAACCAAAAAATGCATCATCGAAGCTAATTTCAACATTTCTAAATTAAATTTAACTTCTTTTTTCGAAGAAAATGAACTCGATTTTGACGAAGATTCCATTCTCCGAAGAGAACTTTTACCCAGCGGAAAATCCAGAGCATTTATTAACGATACACCCGTTACATTAACGGTTTTACAAGAATTGGGTGAGCAATTAATCGATATTCATTCCCAGTTCAATACGTCTGAATTGCTTGAGCAAAGTTATCAAATGCAGATTCTAGATGCCCATGCAGGCCAGCTTCCTTTGGTTCGGAAATATCAAACCCTGTTTTCAAAACGAAGTCAAAAACGATTGGAATTGGAAGCTCTTAAAGATCGGATAGCGGAACTTTCAAGGGAATCCGATTATAAGGATTTTCTTTTGGACGAATTGAAAACCGCGAAATTGAAAGCCGATGAATGGAAAGAATTGGAGCAAGAACAAAAGGAATTGGAACATATTGATGAAATCCAATGGATTTTGAATGAAATTCGTTCCAAATTGGAAACTCCTGAATTCGGAATTCTGACTCAAATGAATGAAATCAATACCCAATTGGATAAAATTTCTGAGTTTGGTGAAGATCTTTCAGAATTCAGCCAACGAATTCATTCAGTAAGTCTAGAATTGGATGATATTCAAAAAGAAATTGCAGCAAAAAGCGAAGGATTGGAAGCGAGTCCTGAACGTTTGATGGAAGTGAATGAACGCATTGATTTGATTCATTTGTTGTTAAATAAACATCGTTTAAAATCCATTGAAGAATTGATTCAATTGGAAAAAGACCTTGAAAACGACAAATCCGATTTTGATCAATTGGAAATTCAAGTTTCAGACTTGGAAACTAAAATTGCAGCGATTGAAAAAGAGTTGAAAATAGAAGCTGAAAAAATTTCTTCTTCCCGGAAAAAAGCAATTCCAAAAATTGAAAAAGAAATTTTGGATTCACTTTCTGAATTAGGAATGGAAAATTCGCAGCTAAAAATCGCTTTTCAAACCACCTCAAAATTCACATCCAACGGAATGGATGAAATTTCGTTTTTATTCAGTGCCAACCAAGGATCCACACCCAAACCCATAGGTAAAACCATTTCAGGTGGTGAACGTTCACGATTGATGTTCGCAGTAAAGAAAAGCCTTACGGGCCGATTAGAACTCCCCACTTTAATTTTGGATGAGATTGACACCGGCGTTTCTGGAAAGGTCGCAAATGAAGTCGGAAACATGATGAAGGAGATGGCAAAGCATTTGCAACTCATTACCATCACCCACCTTCCACAAGTTGCTTCAAAAGCTGATAAACACTTGAAGGTTCGAAAAAGAATCAGCGATGGAAAAACATTAACCGATGTACGTGAATTATCTTCGGAAGAGCAAATCCGAGAAATTGCGGAATTACTCAGCGGATCCAATATTACCGACTCTGCATTGGAACAAGCTAAAGAATTACTCAAAGCGTAAGTTTATTCCAAAAAAAAACCTCACAGTAGAGAGTTTCACTATGAGGCATAAATAACTAACACACAAATAATCTTATAAAAAGACTATATTTTTTTTAACTATAGAGTATAGTTTGATACTTAAACACATTGCAAATATATAAAAGTCTACCAAACTAGTGTACTATTCAAGCTTAAATGTATTCATTCTAAATAAGATCGGAAAGGTATTGATTCTCAAGCACGTTTAAAGTCTGATCACGTACCTGAATCATAACACGGTTCAAGGAACAGAATTCCTCGTCTACACAATCATCACATTTTTGATAATAATTCAAACTTACACAAGGTAAAAGTGCAATCGGTCCTTCCAATGTTCTAATAATTGTTGCGACGGTGATGGTTTTAGGGTCTTTGTTTAGGAAATAGCCCCCACCCTTTCCCTTCTTCGATTCGAGTAAACCACTTTTCTTTAAACTCAATAAAATTCCCTCCAAAAATTTTACGGGAATTTTCTCTTCTTTTGCAATGACAGAAATTAAAATCGGCTGGCCTATTTGATGGGTTGCCAAATAAGTCATTGCCTTCAATCCATATTTCGTCTTTTTCGTAAGCATTTTCTTAAAATTTAATTCCTATATGAAGCTTCAATCGCTTTCACAAAACAAAGTTCGCTAATTTATTTTAACTTGCGAATGTTTTAACACTATATAAAAAATTATGAAAACACGTTTCTTATTTAGCCTATTATTAGTCTTTATTTTTACGAATTTAAAAGCGCAATTCTCAACTCCAAATACCGGTGTAAACTGGACATTGGACTCCATTGCCTACCATTCACCCACCACAGTAACCGTTTCTGGAAATGAATATACATTGCACGAAGATTTGATGATCGAAGAGAACGATTCACTTTCGATTATCGAAATTCAAACTTTAAAAATCGCTGCTGGAAAAGAAGTCGGTGTAAAAGGATTTTTCAAAAGTGATGGAATGGATATTACCATCACAGCGATTGATCCTGCCAATCCTTACAAAGGATTTTGGTTTTACGACGAATCTGAGGTTTATTTCAACAATACCTTGATCGAATACGGAGGCGGTTTAAAAGTTGTCACTGCCAACTTTGAAATGTACAACAGTGAAGTTTCAAACAACAGCAGCGGATCATCGACTGGCGGCGCAATCTCCTTTTCAAAAGGAAGTCCCAAGGTTATGTTCTCAATTTTTGAAAACAATCAAAAAGCAGCGCTAAGTTCTCCAGCAAATGCTTCGGTTTCAGCATGGATTGAAGGAAATTATTTCGAAGGAAACCATCAAGCCAATGGAAATGCTCCTCAAATCAATATGGGACCCAGTGGACCGTCAGACACCATTCGAATTATCAATAATTTGGTTATTGGAGATCGAAGCCTAACGAAAGTAGGTGGAATTTCTGCTTCGAGTTTAATGGGTGTTGATAATTTAATTCTCATCAAAGGAAATGTAGTGAGAGATAACCGATATGGAATTACGTCAATGGGAAATTCATTTGGAATTATTTCTGACAACATCATTGAAGACAACGATACCGAAGGCGACCCCATGCTGGGCGGAAGTGGAATCAATCTATTTAGCACAAATGAAATTGTAGTAACCAACAACCAGATTCGTAGAAATCTTTGGGGAATCACTTTGCAAGGAACTGCGTTAATTAATTTAGGTAACGACGATCCTGATAATTTCAATCCGGGACAAAATGTTTTCAGCGAAAATGGAAATGACGGGGAAATATTCGCACTTTACAACAATACACCCAATCCAGTGAGCGCACTTCACAACTGTTGGATTGAAGATCAAGAATCTATGTACGAACAAGTGGAAGCGGTCATTTTCCACAAAGAAGACGATCCTACTTTGGGAGAAGTTTCCTTTGATCCATTTGAATGTGGTGTAATTATGTCCACTCTAGATTTAAACAAAAATGCATTCAAAATCTATCCAAATCCAGCGAAGAATTCTTTCTTTGTTGAATCTGAAGAAAAAGGAAGTTTAAAAATCTATGAGTTGAATGGGAAATTAATTCAATCTCAAGGGAATCTAAAAGGAATCAATCAAATTCAGATTAACGTTGCGCAAGGAGTATACTTGGTTGAATTTGAAACAGTGAACTCAAAATCCACTCAGAAATTGATAGTAAGATAATTAGTCTTATGAAATTCTAAAAAAATCTTTTCGAAAAACAAAGCATAAAAAAAGCCGGGATAAATGCCCGGCTTTTTGATTTCAAGTATTCGAATTGAATTACTGTTTTGAATAGGAAACAGAGATATCAAGTGTTTGCCCCATAAAAGTCAAAGGATAAACCAAAACCAATTCTGAATTGGTAACAGATTCGATGTTTCTTATATCCATTCCTTGCAAAGTAATTACGTCTTCTGTCCAAACGCCGTTTGCAGTTTCATCTACACAAACATCCTCAGCGTTTTTGTTGTTTTCCTTTAAAGATGCGGATTGATTTTCATTTAAGGTTAAATAATCAGTCGCACAACCTTCTTTGAACATAGGGTGATCGTACGGATGAGTGTTAGTCTGACCTCCAAAAGTGTACGTAAGCGTTTCTGCTTTCCATGTTCCTACTAATGGATTTACAGCTGCCGCATCGTCATCGCTACTACAAGCGGTTGCTCCTAATCCTACTACAGCCAAAGCTGCGATAAAAAATATTTTCTTCATTGTTGTTTGATTTTAATGCGAATTTAAGATAATCTCAAAATTAAACTATGATATTTATTGGAATTAACAAAATAAATAAATGTTCATTCAAAATTTTAAATTCTTTTAAATCATTGAAGGTTAAGCGAAATATTTACTTTATGTCAAACAATTTCATATTTTGACAGCATAAAATTTTACGAAGTAAGATAAGGTATTATCTGAAGTCGGGATTGAAAGGATTTCCAAAGTTATAGCCTAAACTAAACATAAATCCGTTTCCAGCTTCTTTGGCAATGTCAGATAATCCTAGGTCATACGAGAAACCGACTTTTAATTCTCCGATTTTCAATTTCATAATTGGAGACATCGTTAATCCTTGCGAACCGTTTTTATCGACATCTTGACGATAGGAAACGCCCAAGTCCAAACCTTGTTGACTTTCACCAAAAGAAAGATGAGACATTAAGTTCACATCAAATTTTCGAGCGGAATTTGAATTTAGATTCATCACCACCGATGGATAGATGTAGAAGTTTTCACCAAAGTAAAAAGTATATCCTAAAATAAAGTTATACCATGCAGGCAAGGGTTCAATTCCGTTTGTAACGGCTTCATTTTCTTTCAAAGGAATGTCCAAAACAGAAATACCTCCAAAAGCTCCGGCATAGCGGAAAGAAGCACCAAAATTAAAGTAATTCATTCCAAAATTTGAATCGTTTATCAAAGGGTCATTGGGATCATTGGCAATTACTCGGTCTATATCCAAGGACTGAGAAAAGTTGTTGTACGACAAACCGAATGAGAAAATATCTTCCGGTTCATCCCATTTGTAATCCCGGTCTGAAGAAATCGGAATGTGATAAGCGGCGGATAGATTAATTCCTTTTAAGCTCGACAAACCATTTCGGTCATGAAACAAATAAAGTCCAAAAGCCAATCGATTAACGACGGTTGCATGTGCACTTAAAGTCTGTGTATTCGGACTTTCGGGTAAATCTGCCCATTGATTTGCATAAGTTGCAGTTACATTTAGTACTTCTGGATCTTGTCCTGCGTACGAAGGGTTGATCAAATACGCATCACCTACCAAATAATGTTTATAAAACGGTAATCCCTCTTGTGCCCATAAAGACACGGTTAAAAGTACCAAGATTGTCGTTAATAAATTTTTTCTCATGTGTTATTATCTCTTTTCCTAACGCTAATTGCTCTACTATATTTCATTCTGACGGTTTTTTAATCCGTCTTAAACGATGTTTTTCCTTCTCTAAAAAGGAACTTTATGCTCTTTTCTTATTCGTCAAATATAAACAATGACTTATAAAAAATCGAATCTACAAATATTTTTTTTAATTGCTAAGAAAATTAACAATGCTTTTTAAGGAAACCCTAATTAATCGCTAATATTCTATCTAAATCAGGTCACCTCGATGAAGTAAATAGTATAAAAAAGGGAACCACTTTTTCAAGGATTCCCTTTTGAATGCTATATCTCTTATTTATTCCGAACGGTTACATGTCCTACAAATTTCTTTTCAGAAAGGATTCCATCGGACGGAATTTCGATGATGTACCAGTAATCACCCGAGGCGACATTTCTTCCTTGGTATTTTCCATCCCATACATAATCTCCTTCAAAATTCGTATCGACAAATATTTTACCGTAACGATCAAATATTTTTAGGGTTGCATTCGGCGTGGTTTGAATTCCTCGGATTTCCCACACATCATTGATTCCATCTCCATTGGGAGAGAAGAAATTTGGCAAACTTAAAATCGTAACAGTGTATTTTGAAATCATACAGCCCGAAGAACGAACCCAAACGGTGTAGGTTTCACCTGGAATTAAATTCATAAATACATTGGTATTTTGCCAGAAAACTCCATCGAGTGAATATTCCATGGGTCCTTCTCCATTGTTGGTCGCACCTACCGTTAAATTATTTCCCGAAACATCTAAATTTACAATTTGAGGTGTAGCAGGTGGACTTACGATTAAAGTTTGAGATTCACTACGGCAACCCTCTGCACTATAAGCGGTCACTATATAGGTTCCCGTCTCTGATATAATTTGAGTTGCACCCGTCCAAATCGTACCGTCGCTTAATTCCCATTCAAAAGTAGCGGTAGGATCATCACTCGACAATGTCAATTCAAGACTATCATTGTCACACAAGAAACTATAGCTCGGGACGGACAAACTTGGACTTGGTAATCTCTTTAATTTAATTTCAACAATCGCTGAACACACTCCGGTAGCATCTAAACGCACAAAAACAGAGGTTTGATTGGCAGTTGGTGTATAATTTTGTGCATTTAATATTTCGGCTGTTTCTGTTCGTGCATTGTCTAACGTATGGTAATAGCCATAAACAACCCCATTGGTATTACTTATAATTCCTTCGAACTGCGTTAAATCCACCGTATCTTCTGGACAATACTCAATCGGACCAAATGGACCTACTGCATGTTGCACTTGTGCTTCTTTGTCAAATTGAATCGCAATCGGCTGGGATTTACACGATTGACCATTCATTCCCACTACAAAAATGGTGGTTGGTAAATTCGTGATTGGGTAATTACTTAATTGACCACCCGGAATGGAAATATTGTTATCCATGTCCGCTTGGGATGCATAATAGGTATAATTCACTCCAGCCCCTCCGCCTAAAAGACCATTGAATCCAGAAAGATTGGTTAAATATACGCCATCAAAATCATCGTCACACAGCAATTGAACTGGAAGTGAATTCAAAACAGGTTCTGGGAATATTTCCACGTTAAGTGTGATGGGAGATGAACATTGATCCGCGTCGGGCGTAAATGTATAAATACTTACACCTACAGTATTCGTATCAATTGTTGCTGGGAACCATGTTCCGGGAACGCCGTTGTTTGAAAGTGTATTCAAGGCATCCGGCGTTTCAAATTGACAATAACTGTTATCAATAATAAATTCAGGAACAATATCTGCCGTAATTTCAATTTGAATGGTTACCGGTTCCGAACACTCCATATCGGGTGTAAATGTAAAGTTAAAAATCCCTTCGGTATTGGTATCAATCACAGCAGGAAACCACGTTCCGGTAATCAACTCATTCGGTTGCGGAAGTGCAGGTGGCGTTGAAAATTGACAGATTGGATTTACAGTTGCAAAAGTGGGAAGAATGAATTGTTCGACTTCGATTTCTACTTCAAATTCTTCTGCACACAATTCTGCATTGGGCGTAAATGTATACGTCACCGTTCCGACTTGAGACGTATCAACCGTAGCTGGAAACCAAGTTCCAGGGAGTCCATTGTCAGACGTTGTTGGCAAAGTTATAATTTCTGTACCTGAGCAATAATGATTTTCAACCACAAATTCAGGAGATAGCTTTTCTTCAATAATTACTTCAATCATTGCATCTTCTGCACAGGCATCTTCGGGTACAAACGTATATTGAAAAACACCGGGAATACTTGTGTCAATCACCGCGGGCACCCAATTCCCAGGCGTTCCTTCCAAAGGATCAGGAAGCGTAGGTGGGGTTGCATTTTGACAAATTGGCTCCACTTCGGGAATGGTCAATGTAATCAAAGGCAAGATTTCAACTTCCAAAGAAACAGGATAAACCGCACATTGTCCTGGATCCGGAAGAAACGTGTAAGTCATTGTATTAAAAGGATCATAAGCAGGCGACCATGTTCCCGTTACCCCTTCAATCGAAGTAGGTGGTAAAGGATTGGGGCTATCTGGACATTGTGGATCAATGGGATCAAACGTTGGAATATCACTTGGCGGCAAACAGTGACCGATTACAACTGGGCTACGTTCACATCCTTCCCCATCGGGACAACAAGAAGCATACAAAACCGTTCCTGCGGGACATTGATTCCCTGGAGGATCATACATAAAAGGAGAACCTGTACCAATTAAATTCCCTCCCGCTGGAGCATCCCACCACGTTACATCATCACCTGTTCCACATTCTGCTTCTAATACTGCGATGTAATTCAGTGTATCGCCTGCATCAAAACATTGGGTTATTACTTCGGGACTCCAAGCGGGAAGTGAAAATAAAGGAACATCACTCGCGACTGTTTGAAGTGAAAACGAAACTGTATTATTATTGTAATCTGGAGAAGTCCAACAGCCGGTATTACCATCTGAAGTACCTCTTAACAGAAAGTCCGTAATTCCTGTTTCAACCTTACTGTTACAAAAAGTCATATCAAATTGAATACTGAAAGGAGTGCCACAGTCCATAGAAGAGTCACCCCAATTATTACTAGGATTACCATCATTATTGGGATTACCAGTACAGCACCATGAAGAACTGCTTGTTCCATCAAAATAAAAACCCGCACCTCCTGTTTCACCCGTTGAACAACTTGCACCTGTAACCGTGTTCATAGGAATCCATCCCGCTGGCAAATTCACATTAGATACAGAAATATTTTCACCTTCAGGAAAAAAGAAACCATGTGCCCAATTTGCAGCAGGTTTATAGTATCTAAGGTTACTCATTGTAATTTTTAAGGTGGTAAATCCACACGGGTCAGTTATAACTAAATTGCCATTAACAACCGTACTACCGTCTGAAGTTATCATCTCGGCAATTATTATAGGGTCTGGGGAGTTTGAGCAAAGATTAAAGTTTCCATCTCTATTTATATTGATGATATTTACGGTTCCTTGTGCCGAAACGAAAGTAGACGTTCCAAACAAGGAGAGTAAAAATATAATAAATAAATTTCGAATCATTTGGTAAAATTTTGTTGTGTTAATTAGCAGTGTATTTTTTTGAATTACTTAACGGAACCTGTTCTCACGTAGGCTTCCAAGTAAGGCATAATAGGTATCAAAGGTTCGTACGATCTATCTTGTAAATAATGATTACAAATGAACTTTTTATCGTCCGGATGAATACGATTATTGTAAAGAACTTTTAAAATTTCTTCTCTTTGCAAAGTTAATTTATGATGCAAATTGGGCTCATCAGGAATCGCATCCAAAAAATCGGTAATTTCGGATGGCAAATCCACCGAATGACTATTTAAAATCAAATAATAAAGTCGATCATGGACTTTATTTCCTTCCAAAGATTTGGACAGGTCAATTACAATGTAATCACCATCTACTGCTCTTGTGGAATTTGTTTGTTGTGAAAAAACTACGCTCGAAACCACCATTAAAAGTGGAATCAACAACTTACCTAATCTCATACCTAGCTCTCTTATGTGTTAATAATTAATCGTAAAAGTAAAAATTATTTTCATCTTACCAACAAGTTAAAAATAATTCTTCGCGAATTCTTTTATAAAAATAAGGATTTTATTTGATTTTCTTCGAAATTTTAACGATTGAATTCCATGAAAAAAGCCGAAAACCCTCTAATTATTTTTTGAGAATTCTCGGCTTTTACTATTTATTATTTGGGTTTATCTTCTTCTTGAACCGCCCGAAGAACTTTCTTCCAAATCGGTATTGAAGATTTTTACTTTATCTCCTTTATTCAGTCCGCTTTTAATTTCAGTATAAACGCCATCGGTTAATCCCACCACAATTAATTTCTTCAAATAAACCGGTTGATCGTATTCTTCCGTTCCGGGTTTAAGAACCTCCACAAATGCTTTTCCATCGTCATCGTATCGAATATGTGCAGATTCCAATGTCAATGCATTTTTCGCTTCTGACAAATTCACTTCTGCATTTGCACTGTAATTGGCTCGCAAGAAAATATCATCTTTTAAAGTTACATCTGCCTTGATTTCAAACTCCACAATTCCATTGGTTTCCACACCTGAAGGGGAAATGAAATTCAGAATTCCTGAAAACTTATCATCCGGTAAAGCTCCAATGGTAATGGTCAAAGGCATATTCTCTTTTAATTTTCCCACATCGGCTTCATCTACTTTTCCTTCAAAAATCATTTGTTTCACATCCGCCATGGTCGCGATGGTTGTACCTACACTAAAGTTATTAATTTCCTGAACCGTATTCCCGATTTCAACCGGAATCGATAACAACATTCCCGAAATGGTAGCTCGAATTTGGGTATTGGCATATTTCTCCAAACCGGGTGCTACACCCGATTGTGCCAATTTGTAATTGCTTTGTGCTTCGCGTATCGACTGTTGTGCCATTTGGTATTTTGCCAACGCATTGTCGTATTCTTGTTTGGGAACTACGCCTTGATCGTACAAAGATTTGGTACGGTTGTATTGAATTTTCTCGTTGTTCAACGTAATTTGTGCAGAACTAATTTGTTGTTGTGCTGCATTTAAACTGTTTAAATTTGGAATCACTTTCAGCGTTGCAATCAAAGCACCTTGTTGAACGACATCTCCTTCTTTCACGTGAATTTCGGTAATAACACCTGAAATATTGGGTTTAATTTCAATTACTTCCCTTGGTTTCACCGATCCAGTTGCCACGGCTTTGGTAGAAATATCACGAACTTCCACTTCCGTCGTTTCAAATTTATCCAATTCCTTTGTGCTGGTTTTGTACATATAAGCTAGTGCGCCAACTACGGCTAACACAAACAATAGAACCAATCCAATTTTTACAATCTTTTTCATTATTTATTTAAAATAAAGTTATTCATCTCTTAAAGCATCAATCGGTTTGATTGAAATTGCTCTTTGTGCCGGAATCATTCCTGCCACCATTGCCATTATTACCATTATTAGTAAGGCAAATCCCAAAGTTGTTACATCGACTGATGCATTTATAAAAGGAAATTCATTTTCATTGCCTGAAACCACAAATGCATTGATTAAATACAGCACAAAAGTTGCTCCGACAATACCTGAAAGTCCAGCGATTAAGGTTAATACAATTGATTCCAGCAAAATTTGGGAACGAATTTGATTGGGTACTGCACCCAAAGCCCGACGAATTCCAAATTCCTTGGTCCGTTCCGAAACCGTAATCAATAAAATACTCGCAATCGCAATCACGCCTGAAAATAAAGTTAATGCGCCCACGACAATGGCCAACAATTGCAATCCATTCATAAATGAAAACATTTTCCCTAAATTCTCACCTAAGTTAAATCCGCCAATTGCTTTGGTATCTGCAGGATCGACTCGTTTTCTTTCTTTCAAAAATTCTTTTACACGCCCTTCAAATGCAACAATATCCGTTGCATCCGTCGCATTGATGATTACATAATTAACCACACCTTGTCGGTTATACACGCGTTGAAATGTAGTAAATGGAATATGAATTTCGTTGTTTCGTCCAAAAGACATCGCACCTTGTTTGTACACGCCCACAACGGTGTACATACTCGCACCGATTCGAATCATTTTTCCGACTGGTTTTTCATCGGTTGGAAACATTTCATCTACGATGTCTTTTCCTATGACACATACTTTTTTCCCGTAGCGAATATCATCTTCATCGATAAAACGTCCTTCGATAATCGGTTTTTTAAACATATCATTTTGGGAAGGATAATCACCCGTCACAGAAAAATTGTCGTGTTTTCCGTTGTATTGAATCGTTACACTTCCTTCTTGACTTCGGGGAGCAATCATTTTAATTTCCGGAAATTCATTTCGCAAAGCGTCAATATCATCCACTTTCAATTCCAAAGTTCGCCCTCTTTGATAGCCTTCAAAAGGAATCGATGTTTCTTCCAACCAAACAAAAAGACTGTTGGTGGCTGCATTGGCAAAGAGTTTATCAAACCCATTTTGAACTCCTTTGGATGCACCCAAAAGTGCGACAAACAAAAACATACCCCACCCCACACCCGTTAGGGTAAGCATAGTCCGCATTTTATTTTTACGGATGGCGGCATACACTTCTGTCCAAGCGTCTCTATCAAATATAATTGGTTTCATTCGTCGTTTAAAGCATCTATGGGTTTAATTCTTGCTGCATAGCGCGCCGGTAAAAATCCAGCCAAAAATCCAGCAACAAACAATATAATACAAGCCACAACCAAGGAGTTGGTACTTACTCCGGGATTGTATATAAAATAATCCGCTAAACTTTCATTGATGTTTTCTACCAACAAAGTTGCAGCTAAAATTCCAATTACGCCAAAAAGCAAGGTTATCGTAATCGCTTCTTGCATAATCAAGGCAACAATATTTCTCGGCGTCGCGCCCAGCGCTTTTCGAATGCCTATTTCTTTGGTTCGTTCTTTTACACTGAAAACCATGATGTTTCCAATACTTACAATTCCCGCAATCAAACTTCCACCACCAATTACGAAAACAATAATCGTCAGTACAAAGAAAAACGCGTTGGTATTACTCATCTGTTCGGAACTGTCCCAAACCCGTATACCACCTTGATCGGTGGGATTTACTTTATGAATTCCTTTTAAATCTGATTTAATATCCGTTGCGAAATCTCCTAATTCTTTGGTGGTAAGTCCATCTTTGGGTGCGATCGTAATCCGTGGTAAATCTTGGTTTCCATATATGGTTTGCAAAGTGGTAATCGGAACGTAAATATTTCGTTCTTCCCGATCGTCATTCGTATTGCTCGAAAAAACACCGACAATTTCATACATACCCGTTCCCATATTTAAATATTGACCGACAACTTCTCGACCTTTCATTAAATCTTCGACCACCATTCGGCCAATGACTGCGGTTTTCTTTCGGCCTATTAAATCTTCATCACTTACAAATCGGCCTTTTTCTAGATTGATGTCGATCATATTGAAATAACCTTCATTCACTCCATTCACCGAATATCTTCCCGATTCACCGCCTTGTTTTATCAAAAGCATCTGATTGTATTCACCGCTGATGTATTTGATTTTGTCGGAATAATTATCGACGATGTAATCCAAATCTCGGTTTTCTAATTGGATTTGTCTTCCTTTTTGATAACCCGCATGGGATTCGGTAGTTTTGGTTCCAAAAATACTCATGTTTAATGCGCCTGCTTGGAAGAATTCTTTTTGGAAACCGTTTTGCAAACCGTTCCCCATTCCGAACAATACTATAAATACGAATAATGCCAATGAAATCGTCATTCCCGAAAGTAGAGTTCGTAATTTATTACTTGCTATAGAAGCCCATATTTCCCGCCAACGATCTATATCAAACACTGTTTTTTTTATTTTTGATTTTTGTCCACTTTCTTAAAATTCCTTTATTTATTTTACAATTGAGCGTCAAAAGGAGTATAAACCGCTCTGACCTGCTCCACTTTTTCATCGCTCATAATCATTCCATCTTTCAGACGGACGATTCGTTTACACATATGGGCAATGTCATCTTCGTGCGTTACCATCAATATCGTTTTTCCTTCGTCGTTAATTTCTTGAATCAATCGCATAACTTCTTGGGAAGTTTTGGAATCCAAAGCTCCAGTCGGCTCATCGGCCAATAGTAATTTTGGTTGTGCTGCCAACGCGCGCGCAATAGCAACTCGTTGTTTTTGGCCACCGGATAATTCATTGGGTAAATGATGGGCCCAATTGGCTAATCCTACCCGTTCCAAATAGCTTATCGCCATTTCAGCACGTTTTCCTCGACTGACTTTTTGATAGTATAAAGGAAGAGCTACATTTTCCAATACATTTTTAAAGCTGATTAAATTATAGGATTGAAAAATAAATCCCAAGAATTTATTTCGATAATTCGCCGCTTTTTTTTCGGTTAATTTCTCGATTTTCACGCCATCCAATTCATACAAACCGGTGTCGTGGTTATCCAACATCCCAATGATATTCAACAAAGTGGATTTCCCTGATCCAGAAGCACCCATAATTGCTACAAATTCTCCGTCTTCCACATCCAGGTTGATTCCCTTCAAAACATGAAGTGAATTGGCGCCCATTTTATAGGATTTATTTAAATCTCGAATTTTAATCATTGTTCCAATACTAATAGCCTATTGGTAGAAGTTTTTCTCGAAATGTTACAAAGAAATCAATGGATTTCTAATTAAATGTATTGGAAGGATTTTCTAATAAAAGAATGAAATTTAATTTCCATCCCAGATTTGAATCACATTTTCTTTGGGTTTAAATTTCTTTTCGGTTTCAAATCCTTCGAATTGTTTTAAAATATACTTCATGCTTTCCAAACGAGCTGTTCGCTTTTTATCGGTTTTTATTTCCACCCAAGGTGATTTTTCGGTCGATGTTTCATTCAGCATTTTATTTATATAAAACGTATAGTCATCCCATTTAGCTTGCGCTTGTTCATCCAATCCACCAATTTTGTAGTTCTTCAAGGGATCGGCACGTCGTCCATCCAACCTATTTTTTTGTTCCTTTTTACTAATGTTTAAAAAGAATTTAATCAAAACAATTCCATCATTGATTAACAAATGTTCCAAATCATTTACATTTTCCATAAAAGTCTGATGTTGTTGTTCGGTACAAAATCCAAAAACCGGTTCTACCACAGCACGATTGTACCAACTCCGATCATAAAATGCCGTTTTTCCTCTTTGAGGCAAATGTTGAATGTATTTTTGAAAATACCACTGCTTCATTTCCACTTCCGTCGGTTTCGGTAAAGCGACGACATCATATAATTTTGGATTCATTTTCGCAATCGCACGGTTGATGGCTCCACCTTTTCCTGCGGCATCTCTCCCTTCGTAAATCACAACCAGTTGCAAGTTGTTTTTTAATATAAACTCCTGCAAACGAAGCATTTCAAATTGAAGTTGATTCAATTCTTTTTCGTATTTCAGTTGTTTGAGGAATTTCTTTTCTTTGATAATCCCTTTGTCAACCAATAAATCGATGATTTCTTCACTTCGTGCAATTTCTTTTAAGTCGTTCAAATTAAATTCAGCCATGTTTTTATTTTTCTATCGATAAATTTAATACAATCTCATTGACTTACCCAAAATCAAACCTCTATTTCTACTTTTGAACCATTTCTATATTATTTTGAAATCAATTGAATTAATTTCCTAAATTTGATATCTATCTAATTCGTAACCAATGAAAAAATCAATCCTACTTTTTACGTTTTTAGCCTTAATTATTCTAGGTTGTAAATCAAAAAAAGACGTAAACAATTACCATTTGATGGATGTAAATCCTGAATACGCAGCCTACGTTTCTGCGTATACTTCCGGATTGATTTCAACGGAAAGTCCGATTAAAATCCTAATTCAAGCGGATATTCCCTTGGAAATAAATGACGATAAATCACTCAAAAAACAAGTTCTTCATTTTAAACCTTCGTTAAAAGGAACAACCTATTTGGTGGACAATACGACTTTGGAATTCCGTCCGGATGAAAAATTAAAACAAGGAGAAATTTACACGGCTACCTTGGAATTGGAATCCATAGTTCCTACCATTCCCAAAGAATTACAGGATTTTCAATTTCAGTTTCAAGCAAAAAAACAAGATTATTCGGTAAGTTTAGAAGGAATTCAAAATACGGATGCAGGACAAGGAAACTATAAATTCGTAGGAAATGTATTTACTGCCGATGTTGCCGATGCTTCTGAAATCAATAAAATGCTTTCGGCAAAGTTCAATGGAAAGGAACTTCCCGTTTCTTGGGAACATTCACAAAACAGACGAAATCACCGTTTTACAATTGATGGAATCGCATCCAAAGACAAAGCAGAAAATTTAGTACTGAAATGGAAAGGTTCAGCCATTGCGACAAAGAAGGATGAAAAAAATGAATTCGCGATTCCCGCTGTCAATGATTTTAAAGTAACCCAAATCAAGGCGATTTCTACACCGGAACAATATATTTCTATCAACTTTTCAGAACCCATTCAAAACGACCAATTTGTCGATGGATTGATTGAATTAGAAAAAACAAATAAAAGTCAGGAAACGGACGATAATTATTATTCCGACGAAAAGGAAAATTACATCAAATCCACCATTATCAACGGAAATGAATTGAAAGTGTACACCTCAAAAAAGATTGGTGGAGAATATGCACTCAATATTTTCCCTGGAATTAGTAGTTCGTACGGAAATAAAATCGAAACCAAACAAACCGAAACCCTTAATTTTGTTAATCTATATCCGCAAGTGAAATTCGTAGGAAATGGAAGTATCATTCCTTCTTCCGATGGAAAAGTCAATCTTCCTTTTCAAGCCGTTGGACTGAAAGCAGTTCGGGTAGAAATCACTCAGATTTTCGAAAATAACATTCATCAATTCTTTCAGTACAACCATTTTGACGAAACCAACAACCTTCGTCCCGTTGGTCAAAAAGTTTTAAGTAAAGTGATTCCGATTTCAAATTCCGATAATTTCAACAGCAATGAGCTGAATGTGTATCAATTGGAATTGTCAAAATTCATTGAACCTCAACCCGGTGCGATTTACAATGTAGAATTTTCTTTTGAACATCGTTTTGCTGTTTATCCCTGTTCAGGCGTTCAAAATCAAGAGGAATTTTTAGCACGCGTAGAACCCGAAAGAGATAATTACGACGCAGATTCTGAAATGTATACCTACGACTATTACGATTATTATTATCCAGAAGATTACAACTGGAATGACCGAAATAATCCGTGTACCGTTTCTTATTACACATCGGATAAAAAGGTTTCAAAAAGTATATTAGCAAGTAATTTAGGAATTACATTTAAAACCGGAAAAAACCGAATTGCGTATGCAAGTGTTTCAGACATTGTTAGTTCGGACCCAATGGAAAATGTAAAAATCAAAGCGTATGACCTTCAAAATCAATTGGTTGGCGAAGGAAGTACGGATGGAAATGGTTTTGCAGAATTCAATTTGAAACGTCAACCGTTTTTAGTAATTGCCGAAAAGAACAAACAGAAAAATTACATTCGTGTGGACAATGGTTCTTCACTTTCGTTATCAAATTTCGATGTGGAAGGAGAATCTTCGGCCAACAGTTTGGGAGGTTTTATATATGGTGAACGTGGCGTATGGCGTCCGGGCGATAAAATCCATTTGACCTTTGTTAGCGATCCATCGGTACTCAATGTTTCCGATCAACAACCTGCGATTTTGGAATTAAACGGTCCGGATGGACAGTTGATGCAACGAAAAGTGAATACAGCTCCCGTAAATGGATTCTATACCTTTGAATTGGAAACGGCACCCGATGCGAAAACAGGGAATTGGTCGGCAGAAGTAAAATTAGGTGGACGCACTTTTTACAAAACCGTGAAAATTGAAACCATCAAACCCAATCGTTTAAAAATCAATACGATTTTCCCGAATGATGTTTTGACGAAATCAACCACCTCAAGTGGGTTTAAAATCAAAGCCAATTGGCTGAGTGGTGCCGAAGCACAAAGTCTAAAAGCAACGGTTACAGGCCATCTTTTTTCCGAAGATACAAAGTTCAAATCGTTTCCGAATTATATTTTCTCTGATCCTTCCCGTAGTTTCCCAATGCAAGAATTAACCCTTTTCGAAGGTAATTTAAATGCAAACGGCGAAGCAACGATTTCGACGAATATGAATTTGGATTACGATGCGCCAGGTATGTTGAAGTTGGGTGTTTTCACCAAAGTTTTTGAAGCCGGTGGAGATTTCAGCACATCGTACGTAACCAAAGATTTCTCGCCCTACACTTCCTATGTCGGTTTAAAAATCCCGTCCAAAAATGATTATTTTGAAATGTTGGAAACCGGAAAAGAACATCGGATTGAAGTTGCAAGTGTAGATTTCAAAGGAAATCCCATTTCCAAAGATCGATTGGAAGTTTCGATTTATCGAATGAAAAATTCATGGTGGTACAATTCCGACGACAATGATTTGGCGTATTATGTCAATCGAAACTATGAGTTTTTGCAAGAAGAAAAAACCGCAATGACCACCAATGGAAAAGGAAGTTTTACTCTTCAAGTTCCCAACGAAGAATATGGAAATTACTTCATCCGAATTTATGATCCGGTAAGTGGACATGCGACTGGAAAAACGATTTGGTTTGATTGGCCCGATTGGAGAAGTCGTAGCGATGGGAATTCAGAAAGTGCAGCGATTCTGAACTTTAAAGCAGACAAAACAGCGTACAAAGTTGGAGAAACCGCACAAATCACTTTGCCTTCTTCCGTAGCTGGACGTGCTTTGGTTAGTTTTGAAAACGGAACGAAAGTAATTGAAAGAAAGTGGATAAAAACAGCGGAAGGCAATACCAAATTCGATGTGAAAATCACACCTGAAATGGCTCCGAATTTTTATGTCAACATCAGTTTACTTCAACCACACAACGCAACCACCAACGACCGTCCGATACGGATGTATGGTGTAATTCCGATTCGGGTAGAAAATCCAGATCGAAAGTTAGAACCTCAAATCAGCGCGCCGGAAAGCATTCGTCCAAACAGTTCGTATACCGTTTCAGTTTCGGAAAAATCAGGAGGACCGATGACATATACCTTGGCAGTTGTGGATGAAGGTTTGTTGGGAATCACCAATTTCCAAACGCCGGATATATTCAAACATTTCAACCAAAAACAAGCGTTGGGCGTAAATACATGGGATATTTTCAATTATGTTTTGGGTGCGTACGGTGGACGAATCGAAAGTGTATTCACCATTGGAGGTGACCAAGCGTTAGCGAATTCCAATAAAGAAAAAATAAATCGTTTCAAACCGGTTGTCACTTTCCTCGGCCCGTTTACACTTGCAAAAGGAGAAAAGAAATCCCACAATTTAAAAATGGAGAACTACATCGGCGCGGTCAAAGTAATGGTCGTGGCGGGACAAAAATCTGCGTTTGGAAGTGCGGAGAAAAATATATTTGTGAAGCAACCTTTGATGACCTTGACTTCTTTGCCACGGGTTTTAAATCCGGGCGATGAAATCACACTTCCCGTCAATGTTTTTGCGATGGATGCGAAGATTAAAAATGCACAAGTCAGTATAAAATCCAATGATTTAATTCAAATCGATGGAAGTTCTTCCCAGAATTTAACGTTCTCCAAAATCGGCGATCAAATGGCTACTTTTAAACTGAAAATTCCGGAAAAATTAGGAAAAGCAACCTTGACAATTCGTGCGGTTTCTGGAAATGAAAAAACATCGGAAGAAATTGAAATTGAAGTTCGAAGTCCAAATCCACCCATGACTTTTACAGATAGCAAGGAAATCAGTGGAAGTGGAAATTGGGACGGAACGTACCAACCCTTTGGTATGAAAGGAACGACGGATACGAAGTTGGTTCTTTCGTCCGTTCCTGCAATGAATTTGGATGCGCGACTTCGTTATTTAATTCAATATCCACACGGATGTGTTGAGCAAATCACCTCATCCGCTTTTCCGCAATTGTATTTGGAAAAATTGACTCAATTAACAGATGCGCAAAAGAAAAGTACACAATACAATGTTGAAGAAACTTTGAAAAAACTCAAATCCTATCAAACTCCAAGTGGAGGTTTGGCCTATTGGCCGGGATTGGGAGATGCCGATAAATGGGGAAGTACGTATGCGCTTCATTTCATTTTGAAAGCAGAAGAAACCGGTTATAAATTACCGGCTGGACTGAAAGAAGGATTAATTAAATACCAAAAGAAAATTGCGAAAGATTGGAACGGCTACAACGAGAAATACTATTACAACGACTTGGATCAAGCCTATAGACTGTACACCCTTGCTCTTTCTGGAAATTCAGAATTGGGATTAATGAATCGTTTAAAAGAAAAGAAAACCAATGTAACTACGGTTTGGAGACTAGCTGCAGCCTATCAATTGGCAGGGCAAGGAAGTATTGCTAAAAAATTAGTCGCAGACCTTCCCAATACCGTAAAAGAATACAAATTCAATGCCTACACTTACGGTTCATCTGTCCGTGATGATGCGATGATTTTGGAAACATTGACGCTCTTGGGTGAGCGCGATAAAGGACTCGTTCTGCTTAAGAAAATTGCAGCTCATTTGCATTCCGATTCGTGGTATAGCACCCAGACTACCTCCTACTCTCTTTTGGCAATTTCGGAATATCTTGGGAAAAACAAAGCAGGATCGAACATCGATGCAACAGTGCGTATCAATGGGAAATCATCCAAAATTTCTGGAAATAAACCGTTTGTAAATGTTGATTTACCAGAAGCTTCCGGAAGTTTTTCAGTAGTCAATCATTCAGGTGGAATTTTATTTGTGGACTTGGTTCGAAGTGGCGTTTCTATGGAAGAAAACATACCGGAAATTCAGAAGAACTTGGGTTTAAAAGTAACGTATTTCAATATGGATAATGAGGCGATTGATCCTTCTCAACTCTCACAAGGTACCGATTTCAAATGTGTAGTAAACATCACCAATCCGGGAATGATGGGAAATTACAAAGAATTAACTTTGACTCAAATGTTCCCATCGGGTTGGGAAATCATCAATAAACGACTCAATAACCAAGCGACTTCAGCCCAAAACACAGGACTGAATTACCAAGATTTCAGAGATGATCGAGTGTATTCGTATTTCGATCTAAGTGCAGCCCAGCAAATTTCAGTGACAATCTTGTTGAATGCGACGTACAAAGGAGATTATTATTTACCTGCAACCTATTGTGAAGCGATGTATGATAATTCAATTCAGGCGGTGGTTCCAGGGAAGAGGATTCGGGTTAATTAACTGGAAATGAGCTAGGTTAGGTTCTTAGGGATTTTCCTCAAACAAGGGAAATACATTGTTTTTGTAAAAAGCTTCTTTTATGACTTCAAAGTATGGATTGTAACCAATCTGAATTATAGGATTTTGTGTCATAATTGAAAAACAAACCTCCTTTAAATCGCTTTAAAAGAGGTTGAAGTTTTGTGATTTACATATTTATATTTTGAAAAATGGATGTTGCGTGACAGTTACCAATATTATCTGCAGTCTTATTTTTTTAGATTAGTTTTAATAAATCCTAAAAGAAGTGATAATAAAAGTAATGTAGGACTTACAATTATCATTAATGACATTCCTAATCCTAAAAAAAATGAATTCAAATTAAATGGTAAAGATATAGTCCAAGAAATCGCATTTATTATAAATCCTATTGGCAATAATAGTATTGCAAATAAGCAAATCTTAGTAAAATTCAATTTCCAAATCATAAACTATTTTTCTTGTTAATTATTTAATAACTTTTGAAGCTGTTTTTCATTCATATTATAATTTCATAATCTGAATCATTATAATGTCAGGTAGTTGAAACTCAGTTTTTAATCAGATTCTTAGAATCTACAATTTGCCCGTCACAAACAAGTGTTATAATATAATGTCCTGCTTGGTAATCGTTCAGGTTGATTGTAGCTTGCGTGCTGCTGATATTTAAAACATATCAAACGACAACTCCATAGGAACGGTAACAAATCGGTTCCGTTCAACAGCGTTTTCATCTCTAGCCTTTCGGGCAAGACGAAAACTTAGTTATTATGGGCTGGGCTTCTTTTTAGTCCACTTGTCCCCATTGTGTCCATTCGTAATTTGATTTGTCAAAACGATATAATTGTTTTGTTAAAAGTCTTTCACCGTCTTTAAAAATTTCCGTCACAAAGTCTTTGAGTGAATTTATTTTGTCTTTGTCATTTTCTGGAACCATCATTATCAAGTCCTTTGCTGGAACGGCAACTATTAAATTATCTTGAATTTGGTCGGCACACCACTCCCAAATTCCTGTCAATGTCAATGAGCCTGCCTCGTGGTCTCCGCCCGCAATTAAACCGTGTCCACCAAAACCTGTTTCATTAAAGGTAAATTCAACATCTTTGTCTAGGTTTGTTGTTGCAATTTCGTGTAGTTCTTCAATTGAAACTTTTGTAGGTAAGTCTCTTTTTAATACTAAGCTGAATTGGTCGCCTTCGTCAACTGCGTAAAAAATTGCCAAGTTACCAAGCCAATTTTGCATAATTGGTTGTTCTTCGTCTTTAAGTTTAATTTCCCGTGTCGAATTTGGAACTTCTTCGTCAGGTTCGTAAACGACCTTAATCCAAGGATATATTTTGTCTTTTATTTCTTCAAAATTCATAACGTTGTCTCTGTCTGTTGTGTCGTTTTAGCCTTGCCCATAACGATTGGGCTAAAAAACTGTGGCGGATTAAAAGAACCTCACTTGCTAGCTTATATAAAGATAACAAAAAGCGAGAAGGCCCAATTACCTGCAAAACCGCCATTGTTTTTAGCCTCGTGTTATAGCCATTTTTTTTCTTATCGTTTATGTCCTTCTGCTTATTTAATTGAATTTTGTTGGTCTGCTAATTAATCTATTATTAAACCCTTCTGCTTCCGAATATATAATTTCAGCGTCTCCAAATACGATAATTGTTCCAGAATCGCTTCCGATAGTTTCTCTTAGTGCTGTATCAATATCAAGCTTCTTTTTGTCAAGTCGTGAACAATCAGATATTATATAACAGTCTTTTAAAACTCCTAAACTTTTTATTCTCTCTTTAATTGCATCAAATTCATTTCCTTCAATCTTGTCAAAAAGGTCCACTTTTAAAAAGTTCATATGATGAAGGTCGTTGATAAACTTTTCTCTAGTCTTGTCATTTTTAATAAAAGTCAAGTACCTGTCTCTTTTAGCTTTAATAACAAAACGTTCAATTACTTTCGTTTCTAAATCAAGATTACTGCTAGTGGTCATTTGATTACTCTGATTTTTCCTTTTTCCGTTGTTTTAAAACTTCTTTTTTAATTGATGATTTTTTAGCTAATGAAGCTAAGTCTGAGTTCGGGTCGTTATACTGTTCTTCAAGTTCCTTTTTTGTCAGTCCTTTAACGTCTTTATGTGTTGTATGAATGCTTCTTGACATTATGGTCTTTTTTTACAATTGGCTATAACGTTTAGTGTATGATTTCGTAAGGGATTGCGGGCTTCAAACTTATCAAGTTACCACCTAAATTTGATGCGGGAGATACTGCTCGAAAATCTCTGAAACCCTTATGAATTATACACATTGTTACCAGCTTTTATTCTTTAAATTCAATTATATCTTGTTTCATTTCCCTATTCCAGAAATCAATTTTGTTTTCATAAATCCTTGTTATAGGATATCCGTCAACTTCTGTTTTTGATTTCCAAGTCAAATGAACTACAGCTATTCTTCCATTATCCAATTCTAATATAATATCGTCGTTATTTGTTTTTCTAGCAATCAGCTCATAGGACTCATTATATAAAACATGATTTTCAGGCAATTCAATTTTAAGTTCGTTAATCAAAGACTGAATACTATTTTCTTCCATTTCCAATGCATCCCAATATGGCTCAAGAAAGTTCAATCCAAAACTTGATTCATTTAAAATCTCATCTAAATTTCCATGGCTTAATAAGTCTTTTATGGTTTCTTCAATACAATCTCTGGTAAGAATTTTTACAAATAAGTCAGGAGGTATTATATAATTTGAGTTGCCTTCTTTTTGTTCTTCACTTTGAGCTACAGTTAAATATTTAAAAGTCCAAACATTAATTCCATAAAGTTTTCCGTCTAAAGTATCAACGATAATATTGGCAAAATCATTTTCCAAATCATTCCAAGGACTAGTCTCTTCAAATTCAAGCCATAATTTGAATGAGCAGTCTCCATTTTCAATAATTTTATCACTCAATTTATTCATCTCTTTATTTAGACTTTTAATATTCATTGCCGCAGCGTCTTAATTGCTGGTAACAATTGGATATACGCAACTCGTTGCGCCTATCTCCGTTATATATTTAGATCAAACTTATTGTTTTTTAACATAGAATCCAAGGGGCTTTCTATTTTTTGTTGGAAATGCTCAAAACATGAGTGTAGATCTCGGTAGTCTTAAAACTGCTTGATCTAGTATGACTTGTATATTTCAGATTGACTTCATTTTGTAGTCATAGCTTTTAGAGGCTTCGACACGCTACCAAAGGCAGCGTTCAACACGAAGCACAATGAAGTCTGGCCTTACATTGATGCTTACTTGTTGACAGTATTGTCTTTTATGCTACTTTAAATTCCGAATCGTTCATTTCAACGCTAAATCGAACATTGGCTTTCAGTGCTTTAAACACTTTCAAAATCGTCTCTATAGTTACGTTTTTAGTATTCCGTTCTAATTTAGAGATTTGTGATTTTTGAACTCCGATTAATTCTCCGAGTTGCTCTTGTGTTAAATTCCTTTCTTTTCGGACAGACTTTATCATATCTCCAAGAACTTCCATGCGCAATTCAAATTCGTATGTATCACGTTCCACTGTTCCAATCTTTCCGATGTCTTTATCCTTCATTTGGTCAAGGGTCATCATTTTCATTTTTTTCTTTTTAGTTTCCATAATCTTTTTTATTGTTCAAAATATTCAGCTCTGATTTTCATAGCCTTTTCGATTTCTGATTTTGGTACTTTACTTACCTTTTTAACCATTCCGTGTGTTGATAATACAAGCGTTTCTATTTTGTCAGTTTTGTCCCAGAATGCAAATAACCTGTATTGAATACCTTGATAGAGTGTTCTAAATTCCCAAATATCATCTGTCAATTTTTTAAAAAGCTTTGGATCATTTTCAAGTTTTGCTTTATCCAAATTAAAGTAGATTTTCATTCTTGCTTTCCCATCTAATTTGGACATAAAGTCAATAGCCTCCTCTAGAAAAACCACATCGAATTTTGGTTTCATTTAGTTTTCTTGTTGTTACTATTAGCAAAGATAGTGAAATAGTTGAGTTATATGGAAACTTTATGTTTGGTTTGCTTTAATAGCAACAATTAAATAGTCGTAATTCATTACGCCTATCTACCTAATTTCTATCAAACCACTTGTCTTCTAACTAAGAATCCAAGGGGCTTTCTATTTTTTTGTTGGAAATGCTCAAAACATGGATGTCAATCTCGGTAGTCTTAGAACTGCTGTGACTAGTATGACTTTTATATTTCAGATTGACTTCAGTTTGTAGTCATAGTGTTGACGGCATGTAATCGGTTCCGTTCAACAGCGTTTTCATCTCTAGCCCTTCGGGCAAGACGAAAACTTAGTTATTAGCAGATGTTTTATTTACATTTAAAATCTTTTTGAAGTAATTCTTTATCATAATTACCTCCATTATCATTTTCTGTTTTATAAATATGAAGTAAGATTTTAGAAAGGTTATTTTGCGTATTTGAAATTGCATCTACATAAATAACTTTATATTCCGAAGTTTTATTATTTCTCCATCCATTTATGAATTTATCAGGAATTTGAATGGTATCATTCTTTATAATCTTAAAATATCTAAACAAATAATTACCGCCATAATTTTTTATTTCACCTTGATAGAATAAAATTCCGTCTTCTGGTATATATAATTTATAATAATTATTTTTTATTTCTTCCTTTTGTCCACAAATATTTTTTGAAATAATTAAAGCGTCTCCAATAAAATTTTCAGGAAAGATGAAATCGATTTTTTGGGAATTACTTATGCGATATTTTTCTTTAATATTATAATTTAATCGTTGCAAAGGTTTTGATAATAGTAATAATAACAATGGTGTTACAAACACAAAAATTTTATGAGTTAAACTAGATTCAAATACACAAATTAATATTACGCATAAGATATAGATAAAGATTCCAAATATTAAAAAATTGGGAATGATTAGGGAACATATTAAATTTAGTACTGCAATTATTATAATGTAGTAATGTTTCATAAAATTTCTGCAAACTCCGTTATATATTTAGATCAAACGTATTGTTTTTTAACATAGAATCCAAGACGCATTCAATTTTTTTGTTTGAAATGCTCAAAACATGGGTATAAATCTCGGTAGTCTTAGAACTGCTGTGACCTAGTATGACTTGTATATTTCGTAGATTACTATTTGAATTATCCGAAACAAGAAAATACTATTCTTTTTAATTGGTCAATTCAATTTAAATATTAACTTTGCAATACAAAGTACTTTTAAAATGAGTTAAACTATCAAGAAGATTTAGCGCACATTCGCAACATGATGGAGAAATCCTCTCGTTTTATTTCATTAAGTGGATTGTCGGGTATATTTGCAGGGACATTTGCTTTGATTGGTGCCGCTATAGCCTATTATTTACTTCAGGCGGAAAATATAAATTATTTTGAAGGCAGTAGAAATTTCTATTCTACCGAATTAATCATCAAGCTATTTTTTGTAGCCTTGTCTGTATTAATTTTTTCGATTGCATTTGGAATTTATTTTACGGTACAAAAAAGTAAAAAGAATCAACTTAATTTCTGGAATCCTTTGACCAAAAATGTAATCATTCATTTGGCCGTTCCCCTATTCGCTGGAGGTTTATTTTGTATCGCTTTACTTTATCATAGCATTAATTATTTGGTGGCACCTTCCATGCTTTTATTTTACGGTTTGGCCTTGGTAAATGTTTCTAAATTCACGTATGGCGATGTAAAGTGGTTGGGCTATTTAGAGATTTTATTGGGATTGATTGCCTGTTATTTTATTGGGTATGGTTTGGTTTTCTGGGCGATTGGCTTTGGAATTCTTCATATTATTTATGGCAGTATTATGTTAAAAAAATATGATAACTAATGATATTCTCATTGATATATATGTTTTATGACCGAATTAGTAAACCTCGTTCCCAATCAACATTTCATAATACTAAAGCTACAAAATGAGCTTAATAGAAGGATTAAATAAGGATTTTGAAAGCAGAGTACGTTTGGGGATAATGTCTATCCTCCTGGTAAATGATTGGGTAGAATTTGGAGAGATTAAAGAATTATTGAATTTAACAGATGGAAATTTAGCCAGTCACAGTAAAACTTTGGAAAAGAATAAATACATAGAAATTAAAAAAGAATTTGTGGGTAAAAAACCACGAACCACGTATCGAGTGACAAGATTCGGCAAAGAATCTTTTCAGAAACACATCAATGCATTAGAGAATTTGTTAAACTAAAAAATTTTACATTTTAACTTTGTGTTACAAAGTACTTTTAAATTAAAAAAATATGAAAACAAAAACAATTTACTATTTAGCGAGCGTTTTGCTCTTTGTAGTTCTTTTTTATCATCAAAACATAGGACTAAACGTATCCCTACTTACCATGGCTCTATTAACCACAAGTTATTATGTTCAAGCCCAAAAAGGAATAAATCGAAACTATAAATTCGCGTTTTGGGGCGGAATTTTGGGTGCTTTTTCTTTTGCTTATTATGGAGACTTTTTTTCTTTTATGGTTCTATTTTGTTCACTCCATTGGGTTGCCATGCTCATGTTTGATCCCAATCAAAAGTTAGTTAAACTCTTTGTTTTGGCACCGCTCAATTATTTGATGTCTTTACCGAATATCCTCGAATCGAAACCCAAAATTCCTCCAAAAAACAGCCAGCATTTATTCAAATCCGTTATGGCATATGTGCTAATTCCTTTGGGGATTACCTCCCTATTCGTATTCGTTTACATTTCTTCGAGTGATGTGATTAGCGACTTCCTTTCCACACTTTCTTTTACCATCGATATTCAGCTAAGTCATATTCTATGGTTAGTGTGTTTAGGAAGTGTATTCATGTATTTCTTCTGGTATTTTAAACTTCCAAAAAAATGGCAAATAGTAAACACGTCTCTCAATGATGATTATGCCACCACCTCTTTCGTTCCTACTTATACTTTTGACATGGCTCGTAAAAGCGCAGAGATTACGTTTGTAATGTTAAATAGTAGCCTCTTCATTTTTATCATTATTTACGGAATCGAAAATTTATTCACAACCGAGGAAATTAATTCTATAAGTTCCAATCTTCACAAAAGAATCTATGCTGTAATCCTGTCTATACTGATGGCGATAAGTTTAATTTTATACTTTTTTAGAGGTGCTTTCAATTTTGATAAACAAAACGCTCAGTTAAAGCGGTTTATCTTTATTTGGATTGGTTTAAACTCTTTGTTGGTCTTTATTGCTTTGGCTAAGAACATAGAATATGTCTATATGCTGGGATTAACTGAAAAACGATTGGGTGTGTTTTTATTCTTAATTTTAAGTTGGATTGGACTTTATTTGACCTTCAAAAAAGTAAGAGTGAGAAAAACTAATTGGTTTCTAATTAATCGAATGACGACAATTACCTTTGCTACTTTTGTACTTATCTCCCTTTTGAATTGGGGATGGATTATCACGAAATTTAATATAGAAACTGGGATTGATATTGAATCAGACCTCAGTTATTACACGTACAATTTAAGTGGAAATGATGTCGTATTGTATGATTATTTCAAATCCAAAAATAAGCAAGAGGAAATAGCTCTGCTAAAAATGAAATATACCTATAACGAAGGTAAAATTAACCTAAGCGGAAAATTACAGTCGATTTACACCAAATATATTTTAGAAAAAAGAGAAAATTAAACGAAAACAAGATTAATTAGGTTTAGTTCGGAGTGATTTTTTACATCCATATTTTTCGACTAGTATGACAAGCAGAATGCCAATTAGGTAGGCCAGCAAATCGAACCAAGAAAAAGAAGTCCCAATAACAATTTGAGCTATTTTTGAATTTTCCAATCCAAGTAGTTCTATAACATTAATTAGTTGAAGGAATTCTACTATAAATGAGAAAACTAACGTAGAAATAGCAACCGTTAAAACCGGTAATTTAATAAATGATTTCACAAAGCAATAGATTAAAATCACCACCAATACATCACCCAAATAAGGTCGGATAAAATTATCTCTCACATAGAGCGCAATGAAAATTTCAACAATAAAAAGTAAAATAGTTAGAATGAAATATCTTCTATTAAATGGTAGCATAGTGTGGTTGCATTGCGTGTAGATTCTCCTCGTTTTATAGACTCGTCCTCTAAGAATGAAAGGTAAATATATTCCCTTTTTTGATTTCTACAAAAACCAATTGACTTTCAATTTGCCGAAATTGTAATCTTAATTAAAAAACACAAATACTTTTCAAAATTTGTATAAAAGTAAAGGACTGTAAATTATAAATTCACATTAAAAAAACGAGAGGATGTACTTGTGTACGCCCTCTCGTTTCAATGTTAATGTTTAATAGTGTTAATTAATCTATCAATTCAAAACGAAGATAAAGGAATGCTTTTTCATCCACCGATGACCCGGAATTTCTAGCTCTTAAAACAGCATCCAAATAAGGTTGATTTCCTTTAGCAGCATCTGTTCCTCTGAACATTGCAGGATAATCATCATTAAAATTGTGAACCTTCAATGTCAAAGCACCATCTTTTGAATAATTCTCGCTAAAAGAAACACCACTGGATAACCCTTGAAGTTCATTTAAAACAAAATAGATTGGGATTTCTTGGGGTATAGAAAAATCATGATTCATCAAAATATCTTTATCTGAATATTCTTTCACCCAAGTCTGAACTTCAAACTTCGCATTTTTATCACTTGCTTCTTCTGTGCTAATATCAAAAACTACCGAGTTTCTAATATTATTTAATCGTTTACGATTTTTATCACCATTCACATTGACATGAATCTGATCTTTGCTAGACCCACATGCCAATGGGATTGCACCTGACCAATCTTTATCACCTGCTAATTTACACGGATTCGTCTCCTTTTTGAATGTATTGTAAACTACATTTCCTGAAGCTTTTTTTACCGTTTTATTCGCTGTATATTTGACATGCTGTCTAATTCCATAATCTCCTTTTTTATCGCTATCGGTGGTCACTTTAGGATCAATCTCTAAAAGTGTCACTTTTAGCTTAAGTGCTTTCTTAGGCACACAGTTTCTATTGGGTTGTGTAAAGACTGATTTTAATTGCAACTGCTCTCCTTTTAAGTTTTTAACCCTATATGAAATAGGTAAAGCTAACAATCCATTTCCAGCCTCTGCTGCTACCCAATTATCAAAACCATTTTTCATGTCATTTTCTTGTAGAGAACGTGCTGCAACGTTAGAGCTACCACCATAAAAGAAAACACGGATTTCACGTGAATCGTCTTTATTAACGGAACTTACAAATCCGCTAATATCCCCTTTGTGAATACCCGAATTAGCAGAAATCTTCATTTCGGCTTTTATTTCACTCATGCTTTTCTTGGTTTTAATCATCATCAAACCTTTTCTTCCATAAGTTACTTCTGACACATAAGCGAGTTTATCCGCTCCAGAAATATCATTTGCAAAACTAACCGTATTAGGATCTACCGCAACATTGTACATGTTTTGTGTGAATTTGATTAAATAGTAATAGTTTTTACTGAAATCCCCGCCCGTTACACCAAACTTTGCTGAAAGCATAGATCCATAACTGTAAGATCCTGTAACTCCATATTGAAATTCTTTTTCTGAACTGATTTCTGAAATTTCAAAACTCATATTAGCAGGTATACTTTGTGTATTTAACTGTCCGGTTAATTGCCCTAACGCATTATTAATACCACTTACATTCTGTGGGTTTTCAACATCTACAGATAAATTATTATTCCCTGCGCCCGCCGATGTATTTATCAAATATATTGTTAATGGATTTCTTGGAGTTGTGTTGATGGTATTTCTTCCATCTAAAATAGAGGAGTAATTGATTACTACACCCGGTTTTATGAAATCTGGAGTTGATGACTCTGTAAAATAACTAAAATCTGTGGTTGTAATATCTAGAGTTTTCGTGGAAACTAAACAATTATTTGCATCTTTCACAGGTTTTGTTTCAGTCACATTCACACCGTTTGAGCCACCCCCTCCGGTAGTTTGAATCGTCGATTTATCACTTCTGTCTTTGGAATCGCTTACATCTATTTTTTTCAAAGGAGTAATGTTCTTATACAATCCCGCATTAAGTGTTGGTATTTTTACTAATTTAACAGGTTTTGTGTTCAAAACCCTAATTGGCGGATCTTGTTGAATCACTTTGGGTTGAGTACCAACTTGAACAGTGTTTTTTGGAGGTTTTTGATTTTTGACTTTTATGGTTTGTTTGGGTTGTACAACCTTTGGTTTTTCTTGGCTGTACACATTCCCTGGGAGACCAACAAAAAATGCTAGGCTCAGTATTAATAAGATCTGCTTCATAGTATTATTGTTTAATAGTGAGTAAAAAAATGATATTTTTTGCTGATTTTATTTCCATTCTGAATTCAATTTTTTGATATTTTATTTAGAAATTACAGCAACTTTTCTTTGCATTGAGACTTATAATTATTCTCGCTTTTCTACGTATAGATTAAAGCGTCGGGCTATTTTATTTCCTTATTCTCAAAACATTAAAAAAAAATGAATTTAAAAGCAACATGTTTCAAATGTCAATAAATTTATTCTAACAAGTATGTCATATTGAGCATTCACCCCTTTTGAATGAGTATTCAATAGGTCTGAATTAGTATTCAGACGATAGAATTAAGATAAAAAACTCATAAATAGAGTGTATTTAGCAAAATCCGATTAAATATAGGGATGAAAACAATCCATTTTAAGTGTAGGATTATTCTATTAAGTTTATCAAAACTTTTTTAGAATATTATAAGAAAATGTAAACTTTTTATCGATTGATAACAAATATTTAACCCGCCGTTTTTGCATTCCCATTTATTGCCTTATTTATTTTCTCTTCCAAACTCTTTACATCTTTCAGTAATTGCGGGAAATCCAGAGTTGAATCGGGAATTTCTTTGCTAAAAAACGAATGGAATTTCCAAATTTCCAATACATTCTCCACCTCCACTTCATACGGCTGATAGGTTGGGTTCAACGACTTCAATAAGAACGTACGATCTTCTTGAAGACTGATCAATTTAAACACGAAATCTTGTTGACTTTTTAAAATCACTATACAAGGTGTTTCCGGCTTCAACGACTGCCAATCTTCGACATACTGTCCCACTACTTCACTTCCTTCGGGAATGGGCAACATGGAATCTCCGACGGTTGGAAAAATTCGGAAACTGCCTTCTTTGGGTAAATTGGGCAAAGAAAATCGAGGCAACGAAGCAATAAATTCCGGATCGTTGTAGCCGGATTGATATCCTGCCTTGGCTTTTATGGGCACATATTCCACATTTTCGTTGTTTCGTTTATCCACCGTAATTGCTAATACCCGAAGATTTCCTCCTTTTATATACACATCATTTCCCGCTTCCAAATCCCGAAGTTTCAATTCGCCCACTTTGGACAAATCAATTTTTATAAACGTATCAATACTCAATTTAAAGTATGATGAGAATTTCAACATATCTTCGATAGAAGGAGATTTCGTTTGACCTATCTCAATGCAGTTCAACTTTGAACGGGTCATGGCCAATTCTTTGGCTAAATTTTCTTGGGTTAATTTCTGACGGGTTCTCAAAAATTTAACATTGGATCCTAAAAAAATACTTGGTGTTGTCATTTATAATTGTGTAAATTGGAGTCGTTAATTTGACTAAATTAGAGTCAAAGATAGAACTAATTTTTAAATAATGGAAAGGAACATTGTACATTGTGATTTGGACTCGTTTTTTGTGAGTGTAGAAAGATTGCTAAACAGCGAATTGAATAACCGTCCGGTTTTGGTGGGCGGAAAAAGCAATCGCGCCGTTGTGGCTTCGTGCAGTTACGAAGCACGGAAGTTTGGTATTCATTCCGCCATGCCCATGAAGATGGCACTCCGGTTATGTCCCGAAGCGACTGTGGTACAAGGTGATTTTGATTTGTATTCCAAATATTCCAACATGGTTTCTGAAATCATCGGCGAGAATGTTCCCTTGGTCGAAAAAGCAAGTATCGATGAACATTATTTTGATTTAACAGGAATGGATAAATTTTTTGGTTGCTGGAAATGGGCAACGGAGCTCCGAAGACGAATCATCACCGAAACGGGGCTCCCCATTTCCTTTGGAATGTCGGTCAATAAAACGACGTCTAAAATCGCAACAGGACAAGCCAAACCCAGTGGTGAATTGAAAGTGGATTACGGAACAGAAAAACTGTTTTTGGCTCCTTTGTCGATCCGAAAAATACCGATGGTTGGCGACAAAACCTATACCCAACTTCGGAATATGGGAATTTCAAAATGCTTGACTTTGCAACAAATGGAAGCTTTTACACTTCGTCAAGTTTTGGGCGAAAATGGAGTGAGCATTTGGAAAAAAGCAAACGGTTTAGACGATAGTCCGGTGGTTTCGTTCCACGAGCAAAAAAGTATGAGCAAGGAACATACTTATCAAATCGACACCATCGACAGCGTTTTACTGAAAAGAACCGTCGCAAAAATGGTGAGTGAATTGGCTTTTGAATTGCGAAAAGACCAAAAACTGACCGGATGCATCAGTCTAAAAATCAGATACAGTAATTTTGATACACACACCAAACAAGCGCGGATCCCGTACACCAATTCGGATAAAGTGATTACAGAAAAAATCAATGAATTGTTTGAGAAACTCTATAGCCGACGGATGTTGATTCGACTCATTGGAATTAAATTCAGTCATTTAATCAGTGGAAATTACCAAACCAGTTTGTTTGACGACCACATCAAAGACCTTCGACTTAATCAAGCCATGGACGAAATACGATTGAGGTATGGATTTCATGCTTTAGCCAAAGGAGATTGGTTCTTATAATCCCACACCAAATACTTGATACCTGATACCAAATACCTGATACCAAAATGATACTAAACACCCATTCATACTACAGTTTACGTTACGGCACTTTCAGTTTGGAAGCGCTGATAGAAGGTATGCTCAAAAATGGGTATGACACGGCGGTTTTGACGGATATCAACAACAGTTCCGGCGTTTTGGACTTCATTCGTTTGGGCAGAAAAGCAGGATTAAATCCGTTGGCAGGAATGGAATTCCGAAATAAAGATGAATTACTCTACATTGGAATCGCACGTAACAACGAAGGTTTCAGAGAACTGAATGAGTGGATGACACTTCACAACCAGCACAAACGAGAATTACCCAAAGAAGCCCCTGAATTCTTCAACTCCTTTGTAATTTATCCGTACGGCGTTCAGAAAATAAAAGAGTTAAAAGAAAATGAATTCATTGGAATTCGACCTACAGAATTAAATAAAGTACAATTGGAACCGAATGAAAATCGGAAAAAGTACGTGATTCTTTCGCCAATTTCTTTCACCAAAAAAAGTCATACGCTGCATACTCAACTTCGAGCCATTGACCACAATATTTTAATTTCTCAATTGGAACCGCATCAAATCGGTCGATGGGAAGAACAATTCGTTCCGCGCGGAAGGTTGATGGAAGTGTACAAAAACTTCCCCGAATTAATCACCAATACCCATCGACTCCTTTCCGAATGTAGTTTTGATTTTGACTTTACCACCATTAAAAACAAACAGACATTTACCGGAAATCGATACGACGACAAACGACTATTGCATAAATATGCGATGGATGGATTTGCACATCGCTACAAACCCAAAGATGCAATTGCCAAAGAACGGGTGGACAAAGAATTGGAAATCATCGATAATTTGAATTTCTCGAGTTATTTTTTAATCACGGATGATATTTGCAGATATGCTCGCAATCGGGATTTTGAATATGTAGGACGAGGAAGTGGCGCCAACAGTGTGGTTGCCTATTGTTTAGGTATAACCGATGTGTGCCCCATTGAGCTCAATCTGTATTTTGAACGTTTTTTAAATCCCAAACGACAATCTCCACCGGATTTCGATGTTGATTTCTCGTGGAAAGAAAGAGATGAAGTCTATGATTATATTTTCACGCGCTACGGTTCGAAACACACGGCTTTGATGGGCGCAATGAGCACGTTTAAATCCCGAAGTATTCTTCGGGAATTAGGAAAAATCTACGGTTTGCCCAAACCCGAAATCGATCGATTGATTCATTATCCCGAAGACATGCTCAATAAAAATGAAGTCACTCAATTGATTTTAAGTGTGTACAACCAAATGGCTGATTTTCCCAATCAACGAACCATTCATTCCAGCGGTGTATTGATTTCTGAATTGCCACTGAGTTATTATTCCGCCTTGGATTATCCACCCAAAGGATTACCGACGGCTCAATTTGATATGTACACAGCGGAAGAGGTTGGTTTTGAGAAGTTTGACATTTTGAGTCAACGCGGAATTGGACACATCAAAGACAGTAGAGAAATTATCAAAAAGAATACAGGAAAAACAATTAGCACACAGAATCCACGTCGACTTCTGAAAGATCCCAAAATTGCGGAACAACTCAAATCCGGAAATACGATTGGTTGTTTTTATGTGGAAAGTCCAGCGATGCGGCAGTTGATAACCAAATTGGATTGCGATGATTATCTCACTTTGGTTGCGGCGAGTTCCATCATTCGTCCGGGCGTTGCTTCGTCGGGTATGATGAAGGCTTTCATTGAACGTCATCATAATCCTGAAAAAGTAGTGTATCCACATCCTGTTTTTGAAGAACAACTGAAAGAAACCTATGGCGTGATGGTTTATCAAGAAGATGTAATGAAAATTGGCCATCATTACGGCGGATTGGATTTGGCGGATGCGGATGTACTTCGACGGATGATGAGTGGAAAATACCGAGGCGCGCATCATTTGGATGAAATTCGGGATAAATTCTTCAACCATTGTCGATTGATGAGTTATCCAGAAAAAACGTCCCAAGAAATTTGGCGACAAATGGAAAGTTTCGCTGGCTATTCATTCAACAAAGCACACAGCGCGAGTTTTGCGGTAGAAAGTTACCAAAGTTTGTATCTAAAAGCGTATTTCCCCAAAGAATTTATGGTTGCAGTTCTGAATAATTACGGTGGATTTTACAGTCGCAAAGTATATGTGAACGAAGCCCGAAAAGCGGGAGCTACAATTTGTCTTCCGTGTGTCAATAAAAGTCTTTATCAAACAACGATTTATGGAGATAAAATTTATTTGGGGTTTGATGGAATTCTCAGCATGGAACAAAATTTGGGGGTTCAAATTGTAGAAGAACGCGAAACAAATGGAGAATATACAAGTTTGGAAAACTTCATTTTCCGAACCGGAGCGGGTTTGGAGCAAATTGTTTTATTGATTCGTTGCGGTGCTTTTCGGTTTCTAAAAATGAACAAAAAAGAATTGTTGTGGGAAGCGCATTTACTATTGAGTAAAACGTCCGAACGAAATCAAGGAATTCCTTTGTTGGAAGTGGCATCGCGAAAAGCGGTACTTCCGCCTTTAGAAACTTCGGTTTTGGAAGATTTGTATGATGAAATGGAATTGTTGGGATTTCCCGTATCGGCTTCTTTTTTTGAATTGGCGAATTCCAATTACCGCGGACAAGTACAAGCTATGGATATGCCTAAGTTCGAAGGAAAAACCGTACGAATGGTCGGCGATTTTGTGACCGATAAAAGAGTACGAACCAAAAATAACCAATTGATGAAATTTGGAACTTTTTATGATTCAAATGGAGAGTTTTTTGATAGTTTACACTTTCCCAATTCCTTGAAAAAATATCCACTCAGAGGTGCAGGACTTTTTTTGTTGGAAGGAAAAGTAGTGATTGATTTCGGCTGTCCCACTTTGGAAGTCAGTCGATGTGCGAAATTGAGTTTAAAACAAGACCCAAGAAGTGAATAAAATGAAGAATAAATCAAATTCAGTAGGATATGCCATTGTCGATATAGAAACGACCGGTGGAAGTGCGCACAACGGAAGGATTACAGAAGTTGCCATTTTGATTCATGACGGTGAAAAAGTCATTGATCGATACGAGACACTCATCAATCCCGGAAGAAGCATTCCGTATTCGATTACGATGCTGACAGGAATTGACAGTGAAACCGTTGCCCATGCACCTTATTTCGAAGAAGTTGCCCATAAAATTCATTCTTTACTTAAAAACAAAATATTTGTAGCGCACAATGTAAATTTTGATTATTCTTTTCTCAAAAATCAACTCGAAGCAACCGGTTATCCTTTTACGACAAAAAAACTATGTACGGTTCGGCTCAGTCGTAAATTGAAACCGGGATTTCCTTCGTATAGTTTAGGGGTTCTTTGTGAACGATTGGGAATTCCGATAGAGAATCGCCACCGCGCAATGGGTGATGCAACGGCAACCACCATTTTATTCTCCAAACTTTTGGAATGGGACGATCAAGAATTAATCCCCCGAATGCTGAAAAAAGATTCCAAAGAACAGCAACTTCCTGCCAACCTTCCAAAAGAAGAATTCGAAAAAATCCCCGAACAATCCGGCGTATATTATTTCCATGACCAAGCGGGAAATATATTGTACATCGGAAAAGCGGTCAATCTTAAAAAGCGTGTATTCTCTCATTTTACGGGTCACAATGCAGGTGCGCGAAGACAAAGTTTCTTGCAATCCATTTACAGTATTTCTTTTGAAATTTGTGCGACGGAATTGATTTGTCTTTTGTATGAATGCAGTGAAATCAAACACTATTGGCCGCCATTTAATCGGGCTTTGAAAAAGTACGAAGCAAGTTTCGCTATTTATACATACACGGATATAAACGGCTACAAAAGATTGGTCGCTGGAAAAGTAAGACCCAATCAATTAGCACTTCAGAAATACTATCGCGAATGGGATGCGGTGAATGATTTACTTAAATCGATCGAAAATCACGACGTAGACATTCGTTTGTGCAACTTCGGTCAACAAGCAGATTCGTTTGATGTGGCATCCAATCCCGCTCTTCATACCAAAGAACTTCCGGACGTGGAAATACACAATCAAAAAATAGAACAGATACGAGAAGATTTACATTCGGAACGGCAAACCTATGCCATTCTTGACAAAGGACGCACAAATCAAGAGTTGAGCTGTATTTGGATTGAGAAAGGTGAATTCTATGGAATGGGTTACATCGACCGGAATTCGGATTTAAATTCCTTGGAAGAAATCAAAGAAAATTTGACACCGCACAAAGCCAATCATTACATGATGCATTTGGTAGAAACCTTTGCCGAGAAATATCCTGAAAAACAAGTAAAAATAGAAAAAGGAAAATTACAATCTATTTCTTCTTTCATCCAACGATAAAACGTACTAAATAAATTAAACAGAAAAGGCTCCGATTTTCATCCGAGCCTTTTCTTATTTTAAAACATGGTTTCCCACGTTTATAGTTGATTTTATCTACCTCCTGATCTTGGTTTTCCTTTACGAGCACCACCGAAACTTGAACCAGAGCTTGAACCTCCACCTCCACTTCTGCGGTCTGAACCACCACCGGATTTAGAATATCCACCTCCGCCGCCACTTCTGCGTTCGGAACCACCACCGGATTTGGAGTAACCTCCTCCACTTCGGCTTCCGCCGCTTCTACCTCTTGGTCGGTCCTCTCTTCCACCGGAACGATCGGAACTTCTATCCTTTTTTTCAACAGGATTCGAAACTTGAACATCTACATCTTTATCCGCAAATGCTTTCAGAATCACTTGTTCATATTCGCTATCCGCTTCAAAGAAAGAAAAGTTTCTTAGAATTTCAATTTCTCCGATTTTAATGTTGTTGCTATCGGTTGTGTCATTGATTAACCCAATTAAATTTGGAGCTTTCAATTTTTGCTTCTCACCCATTCCAATAAAGAAACGTGTAAATCCACGACTTGTACCTCTGCGGTTGTCTCTTTCTCCGCGGTCTCCACGAACTCGATCGCGTCCTCCCCCTGAATCAGATACATTCAAATCTTTGGCGCCTTTGTAGTATTCTAAATACGTACTAAACTCCATAGATACAAAACGTCTCAACAATTCATCACGGTCCATCCATTCCAGTTTCTTAGAAATCGTTTCCATGTAGGGATTGATTTGAGCTTCGTCCACTTCTAATTTTTCGATTTTATCAATCGAAGCATACAATCGTTTTTCAACGATTTCTTTTCCACTTGGAACGGTTTGTTGTTCAATTTTTTTATTGATCAATCTTTCCAAATCCTTGATTCTTCTTCCTTCACGTGAATGTGCGATGATGATAGATATCCCTTTGTTTCCTGCTCTACCTGTACGTCCACTACGGTGTACATAGATTTCTGGATCATCAGGTAAATTAAAGTTAATTACGTGTGTCAATTCATTTACATCAATTCCACGTGCAGCAACGTCGGTAGCCACCAATATTTGAAGTTGTTTACGTCTGAATTTATCCATCACACTATCACGTTGTGCTTGTGACAAATCTCCGTGAATCGCGTCTGCATTGTATCCATCTTGAATCAATGAATCTGCAATCTCTTTGGTTTCTCTTCGTGTACGACAAAATACAATTCCGTAAATATCGGGATTGATGTCGGCAATTCGTTTTAAAACTTGGTAACGGTCGCTTGCACGAACCATGTAATATTGATGCTCAACATTCAACGCTGTTTCATTGGATTTACCGGTTTTGATTTCAACCGGTTTATTCATGTATTCAGCTGCAATACGACGTACTTCTGCGGGCATAGTTGCAGAGAACAACAAAGTTTGTTTTTCAACCGGTGTTCCTTCCAAAATCGAGTCAATGTCTTCACGGAATCCCATGTTCAACATTTCGTCTGCTTCATCCAAAACCAACCAATTGATGTTATTGATTTTTAAAACGCCTCTTTTGATTAAGTCCAACGTTCTTCCCGGTGTACCTACAACAACTTGTGGATTTTTTCTCAATCCATCCATTTGCTTTTTAATATCAGCACCTCCATAAACGGCTTGAATTTTCACATTCGGCAAATATTTGGAATATGCTTCCATATCTTTTACAATCTGCAAACAAAGTTCACGGGTTGGACAAAGGATAATGGATTGGATGGTACGGCTATCAACACTTAGTTGATTCAAAACAGGCAATCCGAAGGCGGCTGTTTTTCCCGTTCCTGTTTGAGCCAAAGCGATTACATCGACTTCAGATCCTAAAATTTGTGGAATGGCTAATTCTTGTACCGGACTCGGCTTTTCAAACCCTAAATCATGAACGGCTTGAACAAGGGCATCATTAAGGCCCATTTCTTTAAATGTACTCATTTTTTTATTTAATTAACCGGCAACCTATCATCTCTTTCGCACCGGACGTTATATTTGAACGAATGCGTAAAAGATGAAATTCAATGGCCACGCAGCCTAAAAAACCCAAAATGAATCTTTTTTTACATTCGTGTTTTCAATCTGAAAACGGCGGCAAAAGTAAGCATTTTAGTTAAACTTCCTAATGAAAAGTGAAATTTTGGCTAAAGTTTATGATTTGAGTGGGATTCGAGAAGGTTGATTGAAAAGAAAAAAGCGAAACTTTTTGTGTTTCGCTTTTTGTGACCTGGCTGGGGCTCGAACCCAGGACCCCAACATTAAAAGTGTTGTGCTCTACCAACTGAGCTACCAGGTCTTATTCTTTTTTCCGCTCTACGAGTGTTTCGTAGTATTTCTGTAACGGGATGCAAATGTAGAAAGATTTTTCAATTAACAAAACGGTTTTGAAACTTTTTTTGTTTTTTTTTCAAGCACTTTCATTTAAGTGATTGATAATAAGAATTTTTTGCCAAATTTGCAGAAACAAAGTTTTTATGAAAATTTCAGTATTGGGCTATATGGGAAGTGGAAAAACCACAATCGGAAAGGAATTAGCTGATAGATTGAATGTGAAATTCATTGATTTGGATGAATGGATTGAAATGAAAAATGAGATGTCCATCACGGAAATCTTTAAATCACAAGGTGAAATTCGATTTCGAAAGTCAGAAAGAAATGCTTTGGTTGAAATTTTAGACCAAAAAGAAGATTCTGTTTTGGCTTTGGGAGGTGGAACGCCGGCTTATTATGACAATATTCAATTAATCAATGAAAAAACCTTCTCAATTTATTTACGAATGTCACCTCCAGAATTGGTTCACCGTTTATCCAGTGAAACCGAACTTCGTCCGCTACTTTCTCATTTGAATGCGGAAGATATGCCGGAATTTATCGCAAAACACTTATTTGATCGCCGAAGTTTTTACGATCAAGCAAAAATTACAGTGGATTTAAAAAATAAAACGGTGGAAGAAATTGTCGATGAAATTATTCGGGCTCTTCCCCACCCATAAAGCCTTCCAAATCCCGACGGTCTTTTTTAGTCGGTCGCCCTTCTCCCCTTTCTCGGTAATAATCTTGACTCAGTTTGCGTATTTCCAACTTTTCCAATTCTTCTTTGGGCGTTTTATCAATGATATATAGAGAAACCAATTTAGCGCCCAATCTACTTTTTGGAAGTTGAAGAATTTCAATTTCGTAATCGATCTGATCTTTTCGAATCGTTATTTTATCGGAAGGCATAAGTTCTTTCGACGATTTCGCGACGATACCATTTACTTTCACTCGATTTTTTTTCACGGCTTCTGTTGCCAAGGTTCGGGTTTTGAAATAGCGAACACACCATAGGAATTTATCTAATCGCATTATAATATCTATTTTGAAGAACTTAATTTTTGTACATTTGTCCCTTCGCAATTTAAATAGAAATTTTATGATGAAAAAATGGGGAATTGCACTTCTTCTTGCAGGTGTTTTTTTAGGAGCTTGTAAAAGTGACGACGACAATAGAGATTTACCGCAGGATGAGCAAAATCAAATCGATGATCAAGCGATTGTGGACTATTTAGAGGACCATTATTTTGATCCTGAAAGAGGTGTAATCAAAAAATACGACGAGGAGGATGAAGAAGACGATACGTATCCAAATCTGAAATCACAAGGTGTAAAATTGCCTTCTGGAGTTTGGGTTGTTAAACGTCCAGGCGTTGAAGCAGAAGGAACTTCGGTAGTTTCAAATACCCAGGATAGTATCTTAATTTCATACAATTCCTCCCGATTCAAAGCTTCATATGAAGATTTGAACGAAAATCAAAGAGCATACAATAAATTCCCAGCTCCTTTTTTCAATACGATTTATTCAACAGGAACAGCAGCTTGGGATCCTGTTTTCTATCATACCAAATTGACCGAAGAGATGATTACTCGAAATATTGACTTGTCTTATTTTGTAATCGAGGGATTTGTGGAAGGATTGAAAGAATTTAAATCTACCCAAACAAACGGTTCCGATTTGTACAATTTCCAAGGTGCTATCATCGTTCCTTCGAGAATGGCATACGGTCGTGATTTTGTGTATTTAGGCGGTCAACTTGATCCGAATTCGTATAGAGACAATAGTTTTGTATTTAATTTTGAAGTACACAAAGTAATTCCACGAAATACAAATTAATACATAGAAAATTAAAACAATAAAGACCGTCTCGTTTTCAGAATGAGACGGTCTCTTTATTTCTAATTCATGGAAATAATAAACACCAAATCCGTTCCCATAAAGCAACTCCGGTTTAACAAACTTTAACTTTTTTTAACTCAATCTTAGCTTTCAATTCCATTTGATGGAATAATCCTTGCCTTTTATGAAGTATTATTAATCATAAAAATTAAAGATCATGAACAAAGATGAATTAGAAGGAAAATGGAAACAAATTAAAGGAAGCGTAAAAGAAAAGTACGGTGAGTGGTTTAATGACAACGAAGCTTTGGCTGAAGGGAAAATTGACCAAGTAATCGGAAACATTCAAGAAAAATCTGGAAAAACCCGTGAAGAGGTAGAAAAGATGATTAATGAATGGAAAGTTTAAGTAGCGAGTTTGTTTACACAAACGAAAAGCGTCAAATGTGAGTTTGACGCTTTTTTTTATTTTTATTTTTAATTCAAACTTTAAAAAAATCTGTAATATATGTAACTAAAAATATAAATATATAACACTGTTGCAGTGAGTCTTTCGTACTTTTATTCTACTTCTTATTTCGCTATACACACTTAAATAAATTACGATGAGCACGCAAATTTATCCGTTGAAGTTCGATCCGATCTATCAATACAGAATATGGGGAGGTAGAAAATTAGCGCATTTACTTTCAGAACCTCTTCCTGAAAATGACCCTATTGGAGAAGCATGGCTTTTAAGCGATCGAAAGGATCATGCGAGTAAAGTATCCGAAGGAAAGTTAAAAGGAACCACACTCCCCGAATTAATGAAGGAATACCGATATGAATTTTTTAAATCGTAATAATCAAAGTGGTCTGGTAAATTCTCTACAATCGCTTTGGAATACTTTTCAGGAATTTTCATCTCTTTCATTTTCTCTACAAACCGTCCTGTATGGTAGGATGTTTTTTGAGAAACTTTCGCAATATCCATCGATTTACCTATCGTCATCAAGTGCAAATCATTGTTTCGATCCAAAATCGCCCTTCGGAATACAATGGATGAAATATGTCCCTCACCCGTTGCTCGAAAAGAAATAATAACGCGGAGTTCTCCTTCTTCCAAATACGATTGATCAATATCTGGTATGATAGAGGGATTAAAAAACGCGGTCGATTCCAAAGAATATTCCATGGTGAGATACGACCCAATGAGCAGTTTACGCTCCTCGGATATCGCATCCATTTTTACCGGCATTTGTTCAATTAGTCCAACTACATTTTGATAATGTTTCTTAAAGAGTAAAGTAATATTCCGATGCCTGTATGCAAATTCTCTCAGTGTTTGATTAAGCGCAATGTGAACATCGCTTTCATTCATTGCAAAAACCAGTGCAAGCATATCTTTTGTAGGTTGATCTCCGTTCATAAAATAGCGCGCCACCACGCGGCTGGAATCGGGAAGAAAATGAACTTGTTTTCGGATTACAGGAACTCTCATCGTATTGATTTTTAAGACGTAATTTACGTCTATTCCTAAAAAATAAATACATATTTACGATATAATTATGTTAAAAATTACACGGAAATAAATCCTTTTGGATAAGCTATTAATTAAAAAAAACACGCTCCGGTTTTTAACTTACCTCACCTTTCTTTTCCCCACTGTAAATATTTTTCAGTATATTTGCAATTCGGATGAAACAAATTTTTCATAAAATAGTATCCTTTTTAATGGCGATGGTCGTGTTCTTTTCTACGATGTCGTTCACAATAGACTTACACTATTGTGGCGATATGTTGGTGGACGCTGCAATTTTTCATAAAGTAGATACCTGTGGAATGGAAATGGAAATTCCTTCTACAGAATCGTGTTCCACCGGTAAAAAAGATTGTTGCAACGATGAGCAAATCATCGTTGAAGGACAAGGTGAATTGCAATTAACCTTTGATACGTTAACCTTTGAGCAACAAACTTTTGTTGTTTCTTTTTACCATTCGTATATCTCTCTTTTTGAAAATAAAAATGTACGCGTTATCCCATTTAAGGATTACAAACCGCCTTTACTCATTCGGGATATACAGAAGCTCCACGACATTTATTTAATTTGATTTAACAGTTACCAATCCAATCCCGATACCTTTCGAGATGGATTGGAAAGTCTGCCCTTTGGTCTCAACCATTCAGGGCTTATTTTGTTGACTATAACATTCTGATTTTCAGGATTCTATTCAATACTTAACTGTTTAACAATCAATTCAAATGCTAAATAAAGGCATAAAATTTCTAATCGAAAATAAATTGGTAGCGGTCTTAATGCTCGCACTCTTTATAGGTATGGGCGTGGTAAATGCTCCGTTTAATTGGGATACCGGCTTTTTACCCACGAATCCCGTCGCTGTAGATGCCATTCCTGACATCGGTGAAAATCAACAAATTGTTTATACCCAATGGGAAGGTCGATCTCCACAAGATATTGAAGATCAAATTAGCTATCCACTTACAACTACATTGTTAGGAATTCCTGGCGTTAAAACCATTCGAAGTTCTTCCATGTTTGGTTTCTCAAGCATCTATATCATTTTTGATGAAGATGTTGAATTTTATTGGAGCCGAAGTCGAATTTTAGAAAAGCTAAACTCTTTGCCTTCCGGTTTACTTCCATCCGGCGTGAATCCATCCTTAGGTCCAGATGCAACAGGTCTTGGCCAAATTTACTGGTACACCTTGGAGGGACGCGATAAAGACGGAAAAGTAACCGGCGGTTGGGATTTGCATGAATTGCGAAGTATTCAAGATTATTATGTGAAATATGCGCTTTCTTCGGCAAGTGGCGTTTCTGAAGTCGCGTCGATTGGTGGTTATGTGCAGGAATATCAAATCGATGTGAAACCTGAGTTGATGCGTCAATACAATATTGGTTTGGCCGAAATTGTGAAAGCTGTAAAAGAAAGCAACAAAGATATCGGCGCACAAACCATGGAAATTAACCAAGCAGAATACTTGGTTCGTGGTTTGGGCTACATAAAATCCGTTGCAGATATTGAAGACGCTGTGGTTACTTCTGAAGAATATACGTCCATTCGAATTAAAGATATTGCGAATGTAAGTATAGGTCCAGCACCACGAAGAGGGATTTTGGATAAAGAAGGTGCTGAAGTGGTAGGCGGAGTTGTAACCGCGCGATACGGTGCGAATCCAATGGAAGTTATCCATAATGTAAAAGAGAAAATTGACGAATTAAAAGCAGGTTTACCTTCCAAAGAACTTTCAGACGGGACGATTTCCCAACTTACCGTCGTTCCTTTTTATGATCGATCGGAACTTATTCAAGAAACCCTAAACACGCTCGATGAAGCTTTGAGTTTAGAAATTCTCATTACGATTTTTGTGATAATTATAATGGTTTTTAACCTGAGAGCTTCCATCCTTATCTCCGGACTTTTACCGGTAGCAGTTTTAATGGTTTTTATTTCAATGAAGTTCTTTAATGTCGATGCCAACATTGTTGCCTTATCTGGAATTGCGATTGCCATTGGAACCATGGTTGATATTGGAATTATACTTTCTGAAAATATAATTCAACATTTGGATGAAGAAAAACAAAGAGTTGCAGAAACAGGTGTAAAACAAACCATAAATACAGTGGTTTATAATGCAAGTGCCGAAGTTTCAGGTGCTATTCTTACTGCGGTTTTGACAACGATTATTAGTTTTATTCCGGTGTTCACCATGATTGGTGCAGAAGGTAAATTATTCCGTCCCTTGGCTTTTACCAAAACAATGGCGATTGCAGCATCGCTTGTCGTTGCTTTATTTCTAATTCCTCCTTTTGCAGCATATTTATTCCGAAGAAAAAGCCTGAAAAGAATTACTGCGAATTTCATCAGTTTCCTATTAATTCTTCTAGGTATTCTATCCTTAATTTTTGGATATGCATTGGGAGTTATTCTAATTGGTTTTGGAATTACAGGACTTTTGAAAGATGAAAACATTACGTCCAAAATATCGACCAAACTAACAATCACAGATAAACGCGCCAACACACTCAATATATTTATTTCAGCCTTTGCGGTTATTTACTTACTCGCTGAATTTTGGCGTCCGCTGGGATTGGATAAAAATATTTTTTGGAATTTAGTGTTTGTAGGATTAATTTGTTTTGGTCTTTTAGGAACTTTTTGGGTATTTCAACATTACTATACACGAATTCTAAGTTGGGCATTACGGAATAAGCTTTTGTTCCTTTCTATTCCTACACTGATAGTTATTTGTGGTGTTTTAATTTGGCAAAATACAGGCAAAGAATTTATGCCTTCTTTGAACGAAGGTTCTTTTCTACTGATGCCGACTTCCATGCCTCATTCCGGGGTGGACGAAAACAAACGCGTTCTTCAGCAATTGGATATGGCGGTGGCTAGTATTCCCGAAATTAAAACCGTGGTTGGAAAAGCAGGTCGAACCGAGTCTGCGCTTGACCCGGCTCCCCTATCGATGTATGAAAATGTCATTTTATACAAATCGGAATATGCATTAAATGAAAATGGAAAACGGCAACGATTTAAAGTCAATAAGGATGGGCTTTTTGTACTGAAAGATGGAGGTTTGGTGCAAAATCCAAATCGTAAAAAGGATGAGGATGAGGATGGCGATCATTCCAATCACAAAGACGCGTTTTTTGTACAGGATCAAGATCTCATTCCCGATTCTAAAGGTGAGTTTTATAGAAATTGGCGACCGGAAATAAAATCTCCGGACGATATTTGGAATGAAATTGTTCGGGTAACAAAACTCCCCGGTGTCACTTCTGCTCCCAAATTACAACCCATAGAAACGCGTTTAGTGATGTTACAAACAGGAATGCGCGCACCGATGGGAATTAAAGTCAAAGGACAAGACCTTCTGAAAATTGAAGCCTTTGGAATCGAACTTGAAGAGATTTTAAAACATGCAGAAGGCGTAAAAGTAGAAGCTGTTTTTGCCGATCGAATCGTTGGGAAACCGTATTTATTGATCGACATTAATCGAGAGCGATTGGCTCGGTATGGAGTTTCCATTGAAGAAGTTCAAGAGATTCTGGAAGTTGCAGTGGGTGGAATGGCTCTGACTCAAACGGTTGAAGGTAGAGAAAGATACGGAGTTCGTGTCCGTTATCCGCGCGAGTTACGTGCAAATCCAGAAGATTTAGAAAGTATTTATGTTCCCGTAGAAAATGGAACTCCTGTGCCTTTGGGTGAACTTGTGGAAATTCGGTATGAACAAGGACCTCAAATGATTAACAGTGAAGATACTTTTTTAGTCGGTCATGTTTTGTTTGACAAAATCGAAGGGTATGCCGAAGTGAATGTGGTGGAAAACGCGCAGGATTTAATCAAAGAAAAAATTGCAAGTGGAGAACTTGTCGTTCCCCAAGGAATAAATTATCAGTTTACAGGAACGTATGAAAATCAACTGCGGGCCGAGAAAACACTTTCCGTCATTGTGCCTTTGGCATTGCTAATTATCTTTTTAATTCTATATTTCCAATTCCGTTCGGTCGCTACATCTTTGATGGTATTTTCGGGAATTGCCGTCGCCTTTGCAGGTGGATTTCTCATGATTTGGTTCTATGGACAAGATTGGTTTTTGAACTTCTCCTTTTTTGGTGAAAATTTGCGGGATATGTTCCAAATGCATCCCATAAATCTAAGTGTCGCGGTCTGGGTCGGGTTTATTGCTCTCTTTGGAATTGCAACAGATGATGGTGTGGTTATGGCCACCTATTTAACACAAACTTTTGAAAAGAATACGCCCGAAACCAAAAACGAAATTCGTGCGGCAGTGACAGAAGCAGGAAAAAAACGAATTCGACCTTGTTTGATGACTACAGGTACGACCCTCTTGGCGCTTCTACCGATTTTAACCTCCACAGGACGTGGAAGTGACATAATGATTCCTATGGCAATTCCCAGTTTTGGTGGAATGTTCATCGCGCTGATTACCTTATTTGTAGTTCCCGTATTGTATTGCTGGAGAGCTGAATCTCAACTTAAAAACAAAGTAAAATGAAAAATACAATCCTCTTAATCTTGGTGTTGCTTACTTCAACACTCACAGAAGCACAACATCTTAAAGACTTAATTCAAGAAGCAGTAAGCAACAGTCCTGAAATTCAAAAATATGAGTATCAGTATAAAATTGCTTCTGAAAAAATAAACGAAGTCAACAGCTTACCCAATACCGATTTTAATGTGGGGTATATGGCAATCGGTCCCGAAATGGATATGCCCATGGAACGATTTAGAGTGTCGGTAATGCAAATGATACCGTGGTTTGGTACTCTTTCTGCACGAAAAAACTATGCATCTTCCATGGCGGATGCGCAGTATGTGGAAGTGACCATTGCCAAAAGAAAATTAGCACTTTCGATTTCGGAAAATTATTACCAACTTTATGAGATTAAAGAAAAACAAGAAGTTTTGGAAAAGAATATTACACTTCTTCAAACCTATGAACGTCTTGCACTTACGGCCTTGGAAGTAGGTAGAGCTTCCGCAGTGGATGTATTGCGTTTAAAAATTAGACAGAATGAATTAAGACAAGAAATCGATGTCTTAATTCAGCAGAACAAAGGCTTGGAAGCGGCTTTGAATAGTTTGATGAATAGAGCGATTACGACCAAAATTGATTTAATTTCTTCGATGGAAATTCCAAAAAATGATGATTTTTATAACTATGAAAGTTTGGCTGTAAATCCAGAATTAGTGAAATACGACAAACTCTATGAATCGGTTGAACAATCTGAATTGGTAAACCAAAAAGAAAGTGGACCTACTTTGGGATTTGGAGTGGAATACATCAATCAAGAAAACAGTTCCATGATTACAAGTCCTTTCAAGGATATGGTTATGCCCATGGTTTCCTTGTCGATTCCTATTTTCAATAAAAAATACAAATCTCAAACGATTCAGAATGATTTACGCAAACAAGAAATCCAATTCCAAAAAGAAGAAAGATTGAATGTGTTGTCCGCGGAATTATCAAAAGCCATTTCGTTACGAAATCAAGCGCGAATTAAATTCAATACCCTAGGAGAAAATTTAAAACAAGCAGAAGATGCGGAAGAAATTTTACTGAAAACGTATGAAACCGGAACCATCGATTACAAAGATGTATTGGACATTCAAGAATTGCAATTGAAATTCCAAATGGGTCAAATTGAGGCGATAAAACTTTATTATGTGCAAACGGTGTTGATTAATTATTTAACCCATAATTAATCAGAAAAAATTAAAATTCAAAAATAAAAAATACAAGTATTAACAAATTAAAATCAAAAAAAAATGAAGAATGTAAAAGTAACAATGATGGCAATGGCTTTTGTAGGACTGACAACACTGTCTTGCGACAGTAAAAAAGAAACCGTAACGGAAGTACAAACCGAAGAGGTGGCAACAAACAATTCTGAAAAACAAAATTCAGAAAGCGAACGTGTATTGGCAGATTATATGACCCTTAAAAATGCGTTGGTAGATACCGATGAAAAAGCGGCAGCAAACGAAGGAAGAAAATTGGAGGAAACTTTAAAAGGATTGAATGTTGAAAACTATTCTTCGGAACAACAAGAGGATTTGAAAGAAATTTTAAGTTCGGCAATTTCGAATTCCAATCAAATCACACAAGGTACCATGGAAACACAAAGAGAATATTTCCAAAAATTAACCAAAGACATTACGGACATGGTTGCGATTACAGGAACAGAACACACGCTCTACCAGCAGTATTGTCCAATGTATGCAAATGATACAGGTGGTGCTTGGTTGAGTATGGAAAAAGAAATTAGAAATCCCTATTTCGGAAGTAAAATGATGAAATGTGGAGAGGTTCAGAAAGAAATAAAATAAGCAAAACACACAAAGTGAACCCCGCATTTTTGGCGGGGACTTTGCTCAATTTATTTATTTAATTACTGAATATCAGGCAAATAAAAATAATAGGTTAAACAGATACTAATTTTCAAATCGTTTATAAATCATAAAAATAACTCAAATGAAACATACATATAGCATCGATGGAATGACCTGCGAAGGATGTAAAAATCACGTAGAGAAAATGCTTTCTGAAATGGAAGGAGTAAAAAGCGCGCATGTAAATTTAGAGAAAAAGGAGGCATCCGTCGAAATGGAAAGCCACATCCCTATTGAAAAGTTTCAAGAAGTTTTAAAAAACGATGGAGGAAATTATACGATTTATAATTTGGGAGAACAACCTCATACTTCCGAAAAGAAGAAAGAAAAAGCACAAAAAGGAAACGGTTCAGGTGTCTTTTATTGTCCCATGCACTGCGAGGGCGACAAAACCTATCCAAAACCGGGAGATTGTCCTGTTTGTGGAATGCCCTTGGTAGAGGAACAAAATCTTTCAGCCATTCAAAAAGAACAATGGACTTGTCCGATGCATCCCGAAATTATACGAGACGAACCGGGTTCCTGTCCAATATGTGGAATGGATTTAGTTCCAATGAAAGCCGACAGTTCAGCCGAAGAAAAAACGTACAAAGTTCTGCTTAAAAAGTTTTGGATAGCTATGATATTCACGCTGCCTATCTTTGTCATTGCGATGAGTGAAATGATTTCCAACAATCCTTTGTATGACATCATGCATCAAAAATATTGGAATTGGATTCAGTTTGCACTTTCTATTCCGGTCGTATTTTATGCCACTTGGATGTTTTTTGAGCGTGCCTATCGAAGTATCAAAACTTGGAATCTCAATATGTTTACATTAATTGGGATTGGTGCCGGAGTCGCGTGGATATTTAGTGTAATTGGAATGTTGGTTCCGGATGTTTTTCCAGAACAATTCCTATCGGAATCGGGTGCAGTCCATGTTTATTTTGAAGCGGCAACTGTAATTCTAACCTTGGTTCTTTTGGGTCAACTTTTGGAAGCAAGGGCGCATAGTAAAACCAATTCCGCTGTAAAAGAGTTATTGAAATTAGCACCCAATAAAGCGGTGAAAGTTGTCGATGGCGAAGAAATAGAAGTAAGCATAGATTCCATTGAATTAAATGATATCCTAAGGGTGAAACCCGGCGACAAAATTCCGGTGGATGGGGTGATTACCGAAGGAGAATCGAGTATTGATGAATCGATGATTACCGGCGAACCTATTCCAGTCAGTAAAATTAAGGGCGATAAAGTAAGTAGCGGAACGATTAACGGCAATCAGTCTTTCTTGATGAAAGCTGAAAAAGTGGGAAGTGATACTTTACTTTCGCAAATCATTCATTTGGTGAATGATGCCAGTCGAAGTCGTGCACCGATTCAAAATTTAGCCGATAAAGTATCGGGATATTTTGTGCCGGCTGTTGTTGTGATTTCACTTATCACATTTGCTGTTTGGGCAATTTGGGGTCCAGAACCCGCCTATGTTTATGCGTTGGTAAATGCCATTGCGGTTCTAATTATTGCTTGCCCTTGTGCTTTAGGATTAGCCACGCCCATGTCTGTGATGGTTGGTGTAGGTAAAGGAGCTCAAAATGGCGTATTAATTAAAAACGCAGAAGCCCTTGAGAAAATGGACAAAGTAGATGTGCTCATTATTGATAAAACCGGAACCATTACCGAAGGAAAACCAACCGTTGAAAAAGTGGGTTCATTTACCTCGGAATTCTCAGACAAAAAAGTATTGGAATATATTGTTTCCTTAAACGGAAACAGCGAACATCCTTTGGCAGCAGCCACGGTGCAATACGGAAAAGAACAAAGTGCAGAAACTTTACAATCAGACGGTTTCAGCGCGGTAACCGGAAAAGGAGTTGAAGCCATAGTGGGCCAGCAAAAAGTTGCTTTGGGAAATCCGAAAATGATGGAACATGCACATGCTGAAATTCAACCGCAGATGGAAGAAGAAGCGAAAAGCTATCAACAACAAGGAAAAACGGTTTCGTATTTAGCAGTTGACCAAGTTGTAGTGGGCTATGTCGTAATTGGTGATAAAATAAAACCGACCAGTGCAAAAGCCATCAAGGAACTTCAAGAAAGAGGAATCGATGTAATTATGATGACGGGTGACAATCACAACACTGCACAAGCTGTTGCCAAAGAACTCCATCTTACCGATTTTAAAGCAAGTATGCTTCCTGAAGACAAATTACGCGAAGTAGAGAAATTACAAAAAGAAGGAAAAGTAGTTGCTATGGCCGGTGATGGAATTAACGATGCACCTGCCTTAGCAAAAAGCGATGTAGGAATTGCGATGGGAACAGGAACCGACGTTGCCATAGAAAGTGCGATGATCACCTTAGTCAAAGGAGATTTACACGGCATTGTGAAAGCGCGGAAACTAAGTCATGCAGTGATGAAAAACATCAAACAAAACTTATTTTTCGCCCTTATTTACAACACTTTAGGTGTTCCCGTTGCTGCGGGAGTTTTATTCCCGTTTTTTGGAATTTTATTATCGCCGATGATAGCTGCTTTGGCGATGAGTTTTAGTTCCGTTTCAGTCATTGGAAATGCCTTGCGATTGAGAGCAGAGAAAATTTAATTCTAAAAGTAAATTTATATGAAAACTTCAACAGAACATTCAGAAAATAAAAACTACACAAAATTTATTTTGATGCTTGCTTCTTCCTTTGTAGCAATGTACGTCACTATGTATTTGAATACGTACGAAATTGACCATGTCTATTTCAGTATAACTCGTTTTTATATGACGTGTTTAGGAATTTCAGCTATGGCTGTGATTATGTGGCTTTTTATACGAAAAATGTATCAAAATAAGAAGAAAAATGTTGCGATTCTGTTGGGAAGTTTCATTCTTTTTATGACGGCATTTGGATTGGTCCGAAGCCAAGGCCCAATTGTGGGTGATGTGCTTTGGATGAAAGCAATGATACCTCATCATTCCATCGCTATTTTGACCAGTTCCAGAGCAGATATAAAAGATCCAGAAGTGAAAAAATTAGCAGAAGATATTATCAAAGCCCAAGAAAAAGAAATCATCGAAATGAAAGCGATGATTAAACGTTTGGAAAATATTAAATAAATAAAAATGAAGAAGAATATTATATACTTCGTTCTTGCCTTAGCCGTTGGCGTTTTGGGTGGTTATCTACTCTTTGGAGGAAATACAGCTCAATCAAAATCCGAGAATCATGAGCATGCAGAAGCAGCTACCGATCAGATGTGGACGTGTTCCATGCATCCCCAAATTATGCAACCCGAACCCGGAGATTGTCCACTATGTGGTATGGATTTAATTCCAGCCGAATCCGGTGCGGAAGGTTTGGGTGCGGATGAGATTCGAATGACAAAAAATGCGATGGCCTTAGCAAATATCCAAACAATGGTTGTCGGCGATATGTCAGATTCGGAAGAAAACTTCATGACGCTTTCGGGGAAAATAATGCCGAATGAAGAAGCAAACGCTGTTCAAGCAAGTTATTTCGAAGGAAGAATTGAGAAATTACACATTAATTACACCGGCGAAAAAGTAAGCAAAGGCCAATTGTTAGCCACTATTTATGCCCCATCGTTGGTGGTGACGCAACAAGAATTATTGACAACTGCTTCTCTAAAAGCCTCTCAACCCGCTTTGTACAAATCCGTTCGAAATAAATTGAAATTATTGAAATTGTCAGACAAGCAAATCGATGAAATCGAATCTTCGGGAAAAATACGTGAGAAATTTCCGGTTTATGCCACTGTTTCTGGAACGGTTTCAGAGAAATTGGCAGAAGAAGGAGATTACGTTACCCAAGGTCAACCCATTGTGAAAGTCAGTGATTTGGGAACGGTTTGGGCCATGTTTGATGCGTATGAAAATCAGATTTCTCAATTAAAAGTAGGTCAAAAAATTACCGTTACTACCAATGCCTATCCCGACAAAGCGTTTGATGCAACCGTATCTTTTATTGATCCCAGATTGAATACCCAATCCCGAACGGTATCTGTAAGAGCAACCTTGACAAACCGAGGTGGAATTTTAAAACCCGGCATGTTTGCTGTTGGGAAACTTGAGAATAAAATCCGTTCAGAAGGTCAACAACTTCTCGTGCCTGCAACCGCCGTCATGTGGACAGGAAAACGTTCTTTGGTCTATGTGAAAACCAATCCCAATGAACCCATTTTTGAAGTTCGTGAAGTAACTTTGGGTCAGCGAGGTGGAGATAATTATGCCATTCGAGAAGGATTAAAAAGTGGAGAAGAAATTGTTTCGTATGGTACGTTTACCGTAGATGCCGCAGCGCAATTGCAAGGAAAAAAATCAATGATGAATACTGCCTCTCAACACAGTTCGGACGTAGAAATCGATGAGAAAACGGGCCATCCGAAAATGATGGATCGAATCAAAGTCGATAAAAAATTCCAAAACCAATTAAAAGTTGTTTTTGAAGACTACATAAAACTAAAAGATGCTTTGGTGAATGATGATCCGAAAACGGCAAGTCAAGCCGCAAAAGCAGTTGGCACGAGTCTTTCTAAAATCGATAAGAAATTACTTACCGATAACCAAGCGTCCACCTTATGGACGAATTTCGAAAGTGGAATCCAATCCGGAGCAAATAAAATAAGTTCAGAATCTGACATTAAAAAGCAGCGGAAACATTTTGAACTCCTTTCCTCCCATTTAATAAGTGCTGTTGAAACTTTTGGAATCAACCAAAAAGTATATCGTCAATACTGTCCCATGGTTGATGGAAACAAAGGTGCCTATTGGTTAAGCAAAGAAAACAAAGTGCTGAATCCGTATTTTGGAGAATCCATGCTTACGTGTGGTGAAGTGACGAATGAGATTAATTGAGAATTTGATTTGACTGATTTTTAAAGTATGTCTTCAATATTTAAAGGTATGGAATAAAAATAAATAAGAAATAAACCCTCTTAAAAACAAAAAAGCAAGTTCGTTATGAACTTGCTTTTAGTCTGTAGACCCACAGGGATTCGAACCCCAACTAACAGTACCAAAAACTGGTGTGCTACCGTTACACTATGGGTCTGCCTTAAATTTCGATTGCAAAGATAGCCTTAATTTTTAATCCTCCAAATAATAATTAGACTTTTTTATTATTCCCATTCAATGGTTGCCGGCGGCTTTGAACTTATGTCATACGCCACTCGATTTATCCCTCTGACTTCGTTAATGATACGGTTTGAAACCTTCTCCAAAAAATCATACGGTAATTTTGACCAAGTCGCCGTCATAAAGTCAATGGTATCGGCTGAACGAAGAACCGCGGTGTATTCATACGTCCGTTGATCGCCCATTACCCCTACCGATTTCACCGGTAAAAGAACAACGAAGGCTTGACTTACGCGATCGTATAAATCACTTTTGTATAATTCTTCGATGAAAATATCATCTGCTTCTTGTAAAATTCGCACTTTCTCTGCATCGACTGCACCCAAAATACGAACGCCCAAGCCTGGACCTGGAAACGGATGACGATTGACCAATTCCGGAGCAATTCCTAGATCCACACCTACTTTCCGGACTTCATCTTTGAACAACTCGCGCAACGGCTCTAAAAGCTGTAGTTTCATGTCCGCTGGCAAACCGCCTACATTGTGGTGGGATTTAATAACGGCCGAAGGTCCTTTTACGGATTCCGACTCGATTACATCGGGATAAATGGTTCCTTGGGCCAAAAATTCAGCATCGTCGAACTTTTTGGATTCCGCGTTGAATACTTCAATAAATTCATGGCCGATGATTTTTCGTTTCTTTTCCGGATCGCTTTCACCTGCTAATTTCGAAAGAAATTGGTCTCTTGCATCCACCAATTTAATGTTCATGTGAAAATGCTTTCCGTAATTCTCAAGCACTTTTTTGCCTTCGTCTTTTCTCAAAAGACCTGTATCCACAAAGATACACGTCAACTGATCACCGATGGCTTGATGAATTAAAACGGCCGCTACCGATGAATCTACTCCACCCGAAAGACCCAAAATCACCTTTTTATCGCCTACTTTTTCTTTGATATCTTTAATTTGCTTTTCGATGAAATCTTCGATTTGCCAATTTTTCTCACATCCACAAATCGTAAATATGAAATTCTCAATCATCATTCCACCAAAATCGGCATGCGAAACTTCCGGATGAAATTGAACGGCGTAAATATTTTTTTCTTCGTTAACAATGGCCGCGATATCTATATTTGATTTTCCTGCAACTTTAAAGCCGGAAGGAAGTTCTACTACTTCATCGAAATGACTCATCCAAACCGTGGAAGTTTTGGGAACATTTTCAAATAATTTAGATGATTTAGAAATTGTAAATTCGGATTTACCGTATTCGCCCTTTTCGCCCTTTTTCACTTTTCCACCTAGAAGATGTGCTGTCAATTGCATTCCGTAACAAATTCCCAAAATGGGAATATTCTGTTCGTACAAAGCTTTATCGATCAAAGCGGCTTCTTCTGAAAAAACGGACGAAGGTCCGCCTGAAAGTATAATTCCTTTGGGTTTTCTTTCTAAAATCTCTTCCAAAGGAGTGTGGAAAGGTAAAATCTCTGCATAAACTTCAAATTCGCGTATTCTTCGTGCTATTAGTTGATTGTATTGCGAACCGAAGTCCAAAATGATAATTCCGTTTGTCATTGTCTAAATTTTGAGCAAAAATAAGGAATTCCAAGGTGTTATATCCGATTTCTACCAGAATTTATATTCTATTCAATGGAAATAATTAACGCTAGACTAAAATTAAATCTGCAAAGTTTGCATCGACCATCTCTGCGAGATCTTTGGGATCTATTACAATTTGAAGTCCTCGTTTTCCGGCACTCACAACGATGGTATCAAACAATTCTGCGGTTTCTTCAATGTAAGTTGGGAAAAGCTTTTTCATTCCAATCGGCGAGCAACCGCCACGTATATAACCGGTTACATTGAAAATGTCTTTCATTGGAATCATTTCACACTTTTTGGAATGGGAAATCGAAGCTAACTTTTTTAAATCTAAATGTGCATTCCCTGGAATAATTGCGACCAAATACTGTTTTTCAGAATTGATCAACACCAAGGTTTTAAAAATCCGTTCGGGTTCTATTCCCATAGATTCAGCGACGTGTTCTGCGCTTAAATCGGTTTCATCTACTTCATAATGCTGTATATCAAATGGAATTTGTTTTGATTCTAAGAGTCGGACCGCATTGGTTTTGGCAGACATAATTTAAGGTTGAATTAATTTTTTAATTTCCAAATCACCTTCTAAATTCCGCATTTGGCCTACTACCCATTTAGCACGTGAGCTCACAAAGGGACTGGGTGGATTGACTTTGTACTTTTTAGGATTGGGTAAATTCACTGCAATTCGTGCTGCCTCGTTTCGATTTAATTTGGAAGCCGGTTTTTGAAAATAGCGCTGTGATGCAGCTTCAATTCCAAAAGTGCCAATACCCATTTCAGATACATTTAAATACATTTCTAAAATCCGTTCTTTTCCCCAAATAAATTCAATCATAAACGTAAAATAGGCTTCCAATGCTTTTCGAAACCAACTTCGTTTTTGCCATAGAAAAACGTTTTTGGCTACTTGTTGGGAAATGGTACTCGCTCCACGCAGTTTTTTTCCTTTTTTCTTATCGTTAAATTCCAACGCTTTTTCAATGCTCTTTTTATCGAAACCATTGTGGGTTGCAAAGAGTTGATCTTCCGACGCAATCACCGCTAATTTAGCCGAAGCAGGCATTTCATGGTAGGAAATATAATCTCTATTTAAACCGTTTCCCTCGATCAAACTATTAATTTGGGTAATTGTAATGGGAGGATTGATCCATTTCAAAGCTACGATGTAAACCAATTGCGCAAGAAATAGAATAAGAAAAGTTCGTTTAAAAAATCGCCAAATTTTTCTCATTTGAAATTAAACCAAGCCAATATCGTTTCTATAATACTCATAGTCAAAATGGATTTTTTTGATGTTTTCATACGCAATTTTCCGTGCTTCTTCCATCGTTTTTCCTAAGCCCACTACATTCAAAACCCGTCCTCCTGAAGTAACGATTTGATTATTTACTTTCTTTGCTCCGGCAATAAAATACGGAGATTTCACATTTTCCAATCCACGGATTTCAAAACCTTTTTCATAACTCAAAGGATATCCGCCCGAAACCATCACCACACAACAAGCATGTTGGTTGGAGAAATTTAATTCAAAAGATTCTCCTTGGTTGGATTTGGAAATCACTTCAAACAAGTCATTTTCCATCAACGGTAATAGCACTTGCGTTTCAGGATCGCCCATTCGTAGATTGTATTCCAATAGATAAACTCCTTTGTTTGTAATCATCAATCCAAAGAAAATCACACCTGAAAAAATTAAATTATCTGCTATCAATCCCTGCAAAGTGGGTTGTAAAATTTCTTTTTCAAACGTTTTAAAATGTGCATCTGTAAACAAAGGATTCGGAGCTAAAACCCCCATTCCTCCTGTATTGAGTCCCACTTCTCCTTCCCCAATTTTTTTATGATCTTTGGCAGAAACAAAAGGAACAATTTCATTTCCATTGAAAATCGACAAAATTGATGCTTCAAATCCTTCCAAATACTCTTCAATAACTACTTCATTTCCAGCATCACCAAAGGTTTTATCTTCCATTATATCCAAAACCGCTTTTTTAGCTTCGGCAAAATCTTTGCAAATCACCACTCCTTTTCCGCCAGCCAATCCACTTGCTTTTACAACGATAGGGAATTCTTGGGTTTCCAAATATTCTATCGCCAACATCGGTCCTTGAAAGTTTTTAAATTTCGCGGTTTTCACACCGTGCTTTTCCATAAATTCTTTTGCAAAAGCTTTGCTCGCTTCCAACTGTGCTGCATTTTTATTCGGACCGAAAATTTCCAAACCTGCTTCTTCAAATAAGTCAACAATTCCTCGTGACAATTCATCTTCCGGACCGACAAAAGTCAAATCCATTTTCTTGAATGAGGCGAAATCACGCATTTCTTCCAGTGAATTTAAAGTTACATTGGTTCCTAAATCCGAAGTTCCGGCATTTCCAGGTGAAAAATACAATTCGGTTTCGTAGTCATTAAGAATTCCATCTTGTTTGAATTTCCATCCTATTGCGTGTTCACGACCGCCTGAACCTATAATGAATATTCGTTTGGGATTGGTTGTAGGAAGTATTTCGTTGTCCATTTTTCGATAATTTTTTTCTTGTTTTATTGACTTTCAAAAGAGTTTAAAATTCAACAAAACGGTTAATTGCTTACTTCTGCAAAGATTGCAAAACAAAGCTGATTTCTATAAAAAAAACCGAATTAAATTTTCGTGAAATCTAACTCGGTTTTTGGATGTATTTCTTAACTGATTTTTTACGATTTACTTCCTGTACTTGGAATTTTTCGGCCTTGGTGACATGTAAAACAATTCACACTAAAATCCTTAGGATTTGTTTTCTTAAAATGCTTTTTATTAATTTTCATCGTCATTTTCATCATCTGTCGCGCGACTTCTTTGTAATTCACTGCATCACTTGCAAAATCCAAAACTCCTTCAGAAACTACAACATGACAAAAGCTACACTTCACGCCCAAAGCGTCATTGAAACTATTCATCACTCCTTTCAATTCCTCTTCGGATATATCTTTGGGAAGAATTTTTAAGTTTTTAAATTTTGGATTTACTGTCACTTCATATCCCTGATCTTCTTTGGAAATCGAGTTATTAAAACCGGTTAAAACTGCAAAAGACAGTAATAAAACCACAAAAAAAGGAAATTTATTTTTCATATCTATCTATTTTGAATTCTAAAATTACAAATTAAAAAGACATAGATTGAAAAGTGGATTCATTTATTTTAGTTTTTAATAATCTGATTTCTCTTAAGTAGCATCTACACTTTGTTTCGAACTTTCTACTTTCTTATCAATGTAGGTTGAATTCATCACACGCAACAGACCCATATAATCCAGTCTAAAACTGATTAAATCTCCTACTTTTTTGTTTTTTGTGTTCTTTCCTAAATCCAAAACAATCATATCTGAACTTTCACCAATAATCGAAATGTCTTTATCCATCGGTGAAATATGGGCGGGATCAATATCCAAAAGTCCCACATCTACAATCGCGCGCAACGTATTTTCTCCGTATTGACTTTCGTCGATTTCTTTGATTTCATTGTTCAAATTATACCCCAACTCTCCGGATGGAAGGGATGGTTTTTCACTCAATTCAATAATTTCTGCATAGAGTGTAAAAACATCATCATGCAAGGTTTCATACGGACGGTTGTTGTACACATCGGTTCCTAAAAATAAGGTTTCTCCTACTCGAAAGTGATTGATTCCTTTGGGCAATACACCTCGTTCTATCAAAGGAATAGTTACCGATGCTCCTCCCGAAATATACGGGATTTTCCGGTTGAATTTCGCTTCGATCAATTGGGTGTACAACGAAAGTTGAATCAATTTATCGTGATTCGGCAAAACTCCATACATACATGTTAAATTGGCTCCAATTCCGGCGATTTCAATGTTAGGTAATTCAAAAACCTTTTCATAAAAATCAATGAATTCATCCCGCATAACACCTTCTCTCAATTCACCCAACTCAATCATAATGACGATTTTGTGCACTTTATTCGCAGCTCTAGCAGCTTCAGATAAAAGCTTAATGGTTTCTAACTCGGTGTTGAAACTCACGTCGGCAAATTTCACAATGCTTTTAATACTTCGTTTGGCGGGCGGTTTTATGTACACCGTTTCTATATCGGGATTAATCGATTTAATCGCTCTCAGATTGGAGACTCGGGAATCACACACTTGCTGGATTCCTAAATTAATCAGTTCCTGAAGAAATATTTTATTTCCACATAAAACTTTGGACACAGGACTCCATTCAATGTCATTCGCTCCGAATAACTTGTTGAGTTCTGCATAATTATGCTGTAATTTTTCTGTACTTAATGTTATAAAAGCCACAATTTATGATTTTGGTTGATATCTCATTTCCAAATACTTATTGGTGAAACCTAACTTTTCATACAAGTATTTGGCGGGATTATCGGGCTCAACATGCAGTGCGATTCCTCCTTCTGCACGTTCGATTACTTTCTCCATTATCTTTTTTCCTATTCCTTTTCCACGCTGGTTTTCATCGGTGGCGATGTACACCAAAATATTTTCAGGAATGTATCCACCCATTCCGGTTTTATTTACAACTACCGAACACACCAATTTTCCATTTTCTTTCAGGGCAGTAATAAATCCACCTGGTTTTCCGTCTACACCCAAGGAATAATCCATGGCTGCGTGGATTTGGGAAATAGGATCGCCATAACCACCTAGTTCTTTGTATAAAAATTCGGAAATGGATTGTTTCTCTTCTTGAGAAGGTAAATTGTCTTTGTCGTAAATGTTGATTCCGTTGTTCATTTTAGATTTTTTGAGTCTAAGCATCCTACGACCATCAAGAAAAATCCAAAAAAAACCAAACTTTGTTTACTGAAGTTTGACGTAAACTATTTTTTGAAATAAAAAGAATGATAATGCAGTCGCTTAAACTTTGTTATTATTTGTACTGAAAATCCTTGCAAAGGTATAAAAAATTTGACAAGCAGACCTGATTTACATCTATTTAACTCATTACAAGAAGTTTATAAGTATTCGATTTTTTTTTAGATTTACTCAAATTTCCTTCTACTTTTTTTCAAAAAAAGCAAACGAACAACCCGTCCAAATTGTTTGATCATCCATTGAACTCATGTTTGCCCATTCGGATTTGGTCATTCGAACCAAGTTGATGATCCATTCGGGATATTCTTTTTCGTCTTCCCATACATACATCATTCGAATTTCGGCTTTTGCGAAATCACCGTTAATATCCTCAAAAACCGATTCGTATTTTACTTTTCGTTGCAGTATGTAATTGGAAGTATTCTGAATCTGATCGATGTCTTTTTGAGTCGGATTTAAATTGACTCCACTTCCCGCAAAGGAATACAAAGGTTTTAAAACATACGTATCCAAATTTTCAGTAGAAGGAAAATCCTTCAAATAATAACTTTTGGGAATGTAATCGTGAGTTAATTTCGGCAAAATAAATTTCGAAATCTTGAAAAACCAATTCGGATGGCTAATCCACTTCACATTCAAATCTTCGTTAAAATCAAATTCCAATTTGAGGTTTTCAACTTTATCCAATTCATCAAAAATAACGCGATTGTAAATGCGATGTATGGGAATTTGAACTTCCTCTTTTTCGTAATATAAATTCTTTCCTTTTTTCTTTACTTCAGTCACACAAACGGTTTGAATACCTAACATCTGTTCCGTAATTTTAAAATCAATATTTGTTTTTTGTTTGGTTGGAAAGATTTCCAATAAGATAACATTTTCGGGTTTTTCATTTCCCAAAATCACGTTTTTCAATTTGGAAACATAGTTTCGATGGGAAAGTTCTGGATTCAATTCCTTCAGAAACGGATACGTTTCACTGTAACTTTCTTGTTGAATTTTCATAAAACCATACAAAGAGGGAAAAGCCTGCAATTCGATGAGTTGAGGACTGATTCCTCCCTTTTCATCTTTACAAATCCCAAAATCAAAGATTAGAAAATGAGGATTTCCTGAATCATTTGGAACGCAATGTTCTACTGGGACGGCTTTTAATAATTCTTCATTCGGAATGGCTTGAATTTGTTGTAGAATTGATTTTCCCACTTCTTCCAATTTCTGACGAAAAGAATACGGCATGAAAATAGGACTTTCACTCACTCTAAACTTCATTTCAGAATGGGGTTTCAACTGAATTTTATTCAAGAATTCTCGGTGTTTTTCAGCTGAAAATTCCTGATTGAATTTCTTTCTGTAGATGGGAATCATACGTGTTTTTTAGAAAAAATTAAAGATTCAAATTTAATTTTTCAACAGCATTTTTCAAAAATCCCGGAATTATTTCAGCTTGGGTTCGAAAGAGTTTGTCTTCGTCATCCGCACGTTCAAGCGCGACTTTGTAATTATCCAAACCGATTTTCTCAATCAAAATCTTTTTGTAGTTTTCATCGACCAATTTACACATCACATCTTCGGAATTGGCTTCGGGATGAAATTGGGTACCAAAAATCTCTTTTGAAAAACGAATTGCCATCACCGCACGTTCTAATTTTTGGTTCGGACGAATGCGTTCAATCGCTACCAACTTCATTCCCAATTGCTTTATTTTTTTTAACTTAGGACGCACGCATTGAAACGACCTAGAATCCACTGCATAAAAGGGATTTCCCAAATTCTTGAATAAGATTTCATTTTCACCCAATCGGGTTTTATAGATCGGAAGAATTCCAAAAGAAAACGATTCACGGGGTTCAACTTTCGCTAGATTCCAGTGAATCACAGCCATTTGAAAAGAATGACAGATTAATAGCAAATACTTTTTGTTGGAATTATTTAGGTTGTTCTCCCAGATTTCATCCAAGAAATTCGTGTATTTTTCTTCCCACTCTTCTCCAACTTTGTGCGGCGTTCCAGGTCCACCTGATGAGATAAAAATCTCAAAATCCTTCACTTTAGGAACTTCCGATTTATGACGAACATCGAAAATCGCATAGCTGATTTCTAGATTGGAGTTTTTCACAAAAGATTCTGTCAACGCAATGATATCCTTCATTCCTTGATTCGGAACGTTATCATTCATATCCAACAAAGCTATTTTAATTTTCTGATTTTTCATCCGCTTTTTATTTAACCAAGCATTCTTTTTCTGTTTCTTGAATCATAAAATCCACTACTTTTTTCAAATCACCGGTTTGTTCAAAAACCTTCAATTGCCGATCTGCACCAGTTCCCATTTTCAGAATTTCACGCGCATAAGCGACTTCTTTTCTGCAATCCAATTCATCCACTACATCATCGACAAAATCAATCAATTCCTCCAACAAATCTTCATAGGGCACACTTTCTTCTTTTCCAAAATCGATTAATTCTGCATTCACACCATTTTTACCCGCACGCCATTTATTTTCGGCTATAAAAATTCGACGGTATTCTCGAAAGCTGGTGTTTTGTCTATGCATCTTATAAATCTTCGCCACCAAACTTTGAACAATGGCCGAAATACAAACCGTTTCTTCAATTGTAAAAGGCATATCGCAAATCCGAAATTCAATGGTTGGATATTCAGGGTGAATCCGTAAATCCCACCAAATTTTCTTAGCATTATCAATGGTTTGGGTTTTAATCAAGATGTTGATGTAGTGATCAAATTCTGCAATACTCGAAAAATAACTCGGAATTCCCGTTCGTGGAAATTTCGCGAAAACTTCTTGACGATAGGATTTAAAACCGGTATTCCTTCCTAACCAAAAAGGAGAATTGGTTGAAAGCGCAAAAATGTGCGGTAGAAAGTAACGAACTACATTCTGAATCCGTAAACCCTCTTCCCTATTGGGAATTCCAACATGGACATGCAATCCGAAAACCAAGTTTTCTCTGGCCACATCACCCAAATCACTGACGATTTTATTGTATCGATCGCCCGAAACGATTGCATTTAATTTCCAATCCGAAAAAGGATGTGTTCCACCGCCTGAAATACGTAATCCTTGTTCATGCGCTATGGCAATTAATTGTTTGCGCAGATCAGTTAATTCTACTCTGACTTGCGCCACATTGTTGCATATTCCAGTTCCTAATTCAACGGCAGAAGCGTGCATTTCATGTTTTAAACTTTCTTTTAAAGTCGGTTTTCCACCTTTGATGATTTTATAAACATGGGAAACCAAATCACGGGATTCCGCATCGATGATTTGATATTCTTCCTCTACGCCAATCGTAAATTTATTTTGTGTGCTTGTATTCATGGGTTTGTTTGAATTTAGATTAAATTCATACATGCAATTTAGGCATTATTTGACTCTTTTCGAAGGTTTTTCGAATTAATAATTGGATGTTAAATTGTTCTATTCTGAAAATACCAATCAAAAAAAGCCGACTTTTTTACGAGTCGGCTTTGAATTATAAAAAATTAAAACTTCTAAAGTTTTGTTAGTATTTAATGCAAGAAATGTCTCATCCCTGTAAATACCATCGGTATTTCATGTTCATTACAAGCTTCAATACTTTCTTGATCTTTTACAGAACCGCCGGGTTGAATGATGGCGGTAATTCCATTTTCAGCCGCGAAATCAACACTGTCACGGAATGGGAAAAACGCATCCGATGCCAATACCAATTCTTCGGTCTGCACTCGTTTTGCTCTTTCTATCGCTTGTTGCGCTGCCCAGATTCGGTTGGTTTGTCCACCTCCAATTCCAAATGCTTGTCCATTGGTTGCAACAACTATTGCATTGGATTTCACCCATTTTACAATTTTCTGCGCAAAAATCAAATCATCCATTTGCTTTTTAGTCGGTTCCATTTCCGTTACAATTTGAAACTCATTTGAAAACTGATTATCGACACTCTGAACCAATAAACCTCCATCTGTTTTTGAATAACTCACGCGATCTGAAATGGGATGGTTAACTTTAATAATTCGTAAATTCTTTTTTACTTTGAAAACCTCCAAAGCTTCTTTTGTAAACGAAGGAGCGATCACAATTTCTAAAAATATTTTATTTAATTCTTCCGCCGTGGTTGCATTCACTTCCGCATTGAAAGCGATAATTCCTCCAAAAATGGAAACCGGATCACACGCATACGCTTTTTGATACGCCTCATCTACATTTTTTCCGATAGCTACGCCACAGGGAGTGGAATGTTTTACCGCACAACACGTGATTTCTTTGAATTCAGAAACCACTTTGTACGCCAAGTCCATATCTCGAATATTGTTGAAAGAAAGTTCTTTTCCTTGCAAATATTCAAAATCCTTCATTGCGCCATTCTTGGTTTTATCGACGTAATAGGCTGCTTTTTGATGGGGATTTTCGCCGTAACGTAGATCCATCACTTTTTCATAGGATGATTCCAAGAAATGAGGGAAATCTTCATTTAATATATACGTTGAAATCGCAGCATCATAAGCCGAAGTTAAGTTAAAAACTTTTCCAGCTAATTGACGTCTTGTTTCCAAAAGCGTCGTTCCATTTTCTTCAATCTCTTGTTGAATTTTCGCGTAATCTTCAACTTCCGTTAAAACCGTTACATCGTTAAAATTCTTAGCCGATGAGCGCAACATGGAAGGTCCACCGATGTCAATGAATTCAATCATTTCTGCTTCGGAAAGTCCCGAATTCATTTTCGCAAAGAAAGGATATAAGTTTACAATGACAATATCAATGGGATGGATGGAATGTTCTTGTAAAGTTTTCATGTGATTTTCGTCTGAACGACGTGCCATAATTCCACCGTGAATAGCAGGATGAAGCGATTTCACGCGACCGTCTAAGATTTCTGGAAAACCGGTTACGTCTTTTACTTCCGTTACATCGATTCCGTTGTCTTTCAAATGATTGAAAGTTCCTCCGGTCGAAAGTAAACGATATCCTTTGCGTACCAAAAATTGGGCGAATTCCAATAGATTTGACTTATCAGATACACTGATTAAAGCTTGTTTTTGCATTCTATTTTGTATTAAATTGTGTGAATATTGAATTTCAACTAGTGTTTTTCAGCTTGGATTTTTTGAATCGCTTGAATGAGAATTTCTCTTTCAACTTCCGCTACTTTTCGTTGCAAATCTTCCACTTCATCTCTCAATTCCACTTCAAAATCTTTTTGAACGATGATTTCTCCTTCATCAACTCCTGCAGTGACATAATGAACGGTTGCACCACTCTGTGGATCTCCCGCTTCCAAAACAGCTTTGTGTACTTTTTTACCATACATTCCTTTTCCACCAAATTTGGGTAACAAGGCAGGATGAATATTGATGATTTTATTTTTCCATTTTTCAGTGAATTCTTCGCTTAAAATCGATAGGAAACCGGCTAAAACAATTAAATCAATGTTTTCTCCTTCCAAATTTCCGTCCGCATCTTCCGAAAACGTACTTCGTTCTTCCAAAAGAAAAGTGGGGATATCGTAATCCAATGCACGTTCAACGGCATAACAATCGCGATCGGCCATAACCATGGCGATTTCTACATTTTCCAATTGTCCACTTTGGACAGCATCGATGATGTTTTGTAGATTAGTTCCAGTTCCTGAAACAAATACGGCTATTTTCATTTTTTTTAGGATAATAAGCACCTATTTTGTGTGCTCCATTTAATTTTGCAAAGATAGTTTTTCTAGAAGAAGTTCACGAAACAATTCGGTGCTTCATGAGAATTCCTTGTATGTTTACGTTTTTGTTCGTTTTACCAAGAAAATTAGGACGTTTTATCGATAAGAAAAGAACTAGAAAATCATTGAAAAGAAAAATGTATGAAAAAAAATCATAAAAACAGCGGTAGAAAGAAATGGGATGCTAATTTCAATATTTACTCTTCTTTTGATAAGAAAAAGGGCAGTGTCCATCCGGCGGAATTGGCCGAAATCATCGATGAAATTCCTTTGGAGGCAGCACTGCATTCTTTTTCGAAATTGGATGAAAATACCCAAGTTAAGGTTTTCAGCTATTTGGATTCACAACTTCAACAAAAACTTATCCGCGGATTGAGTGAAGAAAAAACGGCTTTTTTATTAAACCATTTAGACAGTGACGATAGAACCCGATTTTTTGCGCAAGTTCCTTTAAGCGAGCGTGCGAAATATTTCCATTTTCTAAACAAAAAAAATAAAACTTCCACCCAAGATTTCTTGGGATATCCCAAAAACAGTGTGGCTCGAATTGTCGATACTAACTATGCGACGATCTCAAAAGACATGAGTGTGGGGGAAGCTTCGGAATATGTTCGAAAGAATTTCAAAGACACCGAAGCTGTCAATGTAATCTATGTGGTGGATAAAAACGGAAAGTTATTAGACGATATTCAAGTTCGTCGGTTGGTATTAAATTCGCCCGAGGTGAGGATTTCCGATTTGATGGATGGAGATTTTATTGCGCTGAACATCACCGATAATAAAGAAACAGCGATTGAAAAATTCATGGATTATGATCGAGTTGTGATACCGGTTGTGGACGATGAAAATTATCTAATGGGCGTTTTGACGGTGGACGACATTATGGACGTTGCGGTACAAAAAGAAACCAAAGGACTTCAAAAATTTGGAGGAGTTGAAGAATTGGATTTCCCTTATGTAAAAACCAGTTTTTTCAAACTGACTCAAAAGCGAGCCACTTGGTTGGTGGTTCTATTTATTGGTGAAATGCTTACTGCGACGGCAATGGGATTCTTTGAGGAAGAAATCGCTTCCGCTGTTGTTTTGGCCTTGTTTGTTCCTTTGGTCATATCAAGTGGTGGAAACAGTGGATCACAAGCTGCCACTTTGATTATTCGAGCGTTGGCACTTAAAGAAATCAATTTAAAAGATTGGTGGTTTGTGATGCGACGAGAAATCTTCTCAGGATTGACGTTAGGAGTTATTTTAGGAACCATAGGTTTTGTTCGAATCTCACTGTGGCATTACCTCGGATGGTATGATTACGGCGAATATTGGTATTTAATTGCATGGACAATATTATTATCGTTGGTTGGAATTGTATTGTGGGGAACTTTATCCGGTTCCATGATTCCGATTGTGTTGAAAAAATTGAAAGTAGATCCCGCGACATCATCCGCACCTTTTGTTGCTACCTTAGTGGACGTAACGGGTTTAATCATTTATTTCACCATTGCCGCCGTAGTTTTAAAAGGAACTATATTATAGGATACATTTTTAACGAAATCCGTTCCAGCGACTTATCAGCTTAATTAGTAGTTAGGATATTTCGCTGATCATTCAATCCAAAAAAGTCCTTTTCACTTTCTTCAAAATCTTTTCACTATTTTTTTTCAACGACATAGATTGACTTTATGAAGGTGTAATTTCGTATTCAGTAAAACAGTATAAACCAAAATTCTGTTTTGCCTAATTGAATAGTTAACCTAAACTATCAAAACCTAAACCTTTTTTGAGCCTATTCTGTGGATAGGCTTTTTTTGTTTTCAATTCCAAATGAAAAGTAAAGAAAACTGGGTACAACGTCAAAATGAAAAGCTTATTCAAATAAATTCAGAATACATACCAATAAAATACTTCCATTTAAAATTCACGATTCAAAAAACATTTATATGACATAGCTTGTCGTTTTGAATTCCTATATTTACAAAAACTTTAAAGTATGTCTAAACAAGAAGCATTACATCGGCATCAGATAATTATCAAGAAACTAAGGCGAAACCCTTGTACTTTTGAGGAGATATTATCCAAACTACGTTCGGAATCAGAGTTGTATGAAATTGATTTAGAGATTTCAAAGCGAACTTTTCAGCGGGATGTAAAAGAAATTGCTGCATTATATAAGATTGAAATCAAATTTAATCGAACCAAAAAGGCCTATTATATTTCGGATGATATTGAAGATACGTACAGTGATCGATTGTTCGAAGCTTTGGATGTTTTTCAACTGTTGAATCTGAATCAGACCATTTCTCAATTCATTCAATTCAAACCGCGAAAATCTACGGGAACCGAAAATTTAAATGGATTATTGCATGCGATTCAGAATCGATATCAAATTCAGTTTCGATATGAAAAGTTTTTTCCAGATGAAATTGATTCCCGAAAAGTAGAACCGTATTTATTGAAAGAATTCAAAGACCGTTGGTATGTTTTGGCGTATGATTTAGAAAAGAAAGATTTCCGAACATTTGGATTGGACCGAATCTATGCTTTGCAAATTTTACCGATTAAATTTCAACATCCTCAAACCATGGATCCCAAACTATATTACAAAAATTCGTTTGGAATTGTAGGGCCGAGTAATGGAGAACCCCAAGACATCATTCTGAAATTGACTAATAGTTTTGGCGAATACATTCGCACTTTACCGCTTCATACCTCACAGGAAATTCTCGAGGAAGATGGAAGAGATATGCTGATTAAATTGCATTTGATTCCTACCTATGATTTTGTATTTGAATTGATGTCAATGGGTGCAAATTTAAAAGTTTTAGAACCCCAAAGTTTGGCGGATGAACTGAAAAATAGATTTAAAAGTGCATTGGAATTATATGCGGATGAAGTTTCTAACTAATTCTAAAATCAATGTATAATTCAATATATTTGGAATATAAATCGAGATTTTTTGTTTTTTTTATGTTAATTAAATAAAATATCCTAAATTCACTTAAAATTCAAATTTGATGAAAAAATACTTTATATTCTCTATTGCTGTATTGTCTCTTACAAGTTGTAAAACGACTATGAAAGAAGCTTGGAATTATTATCCAAATGAAATTAACTTAAATGATTATGACCATTTACAATTCGTAAAAGTGAAAAAAGGCGCCACCGTTTTGGTTAAAGTGGATGCTAATCCTTCAACTGGCTATGCTTGGAAAACAGAGACTGAAAATGATTGTTCGGTCAATGTAAACGAAGGGGATTACAAACAAAATGACGCACCAGAAGGAATGGTTGGTGTTCCAGGTGTTCGTACGTATGAAGTAAAAGGTGAGAATTTAGGAAGCTGTTTGGTTGAATTTCAACAAACGCCTCCCGGTGAAGAAACACCTTCGGAAAGAAAAGGAATCTACTTTATTGTAGAATAATTACGACATTTGAAAAAGGATAGCAGAAAGTTGATGACTGTAGATTCATAGCATTTGTCTAAATATCACTTCATCAACTTTCCTATTTTATTTCTTTCTTCGATTCAGAAAAATCAAAGCTCTCTTTATTTCATCGTAACTTACTTCCTCGTTTAAATCTTCAAAAATAGGACGTAATAAAATCTTATCTTGTTTCTGTTTTCCCATTGATTTCGCAACTTTTTTAAGTATCGCTTCAGAAGGTTTGTAAAAGTCCAAATTAAATTCCGGATACATATCTGCGAGCGATTCTATATGTTTAAAAATAGTGTCTTGGGAAACTCCGCGTTGTTCTGCAATTTCTTTTATACTTAACTTTTCTTCCAACAACTTTTTTGTAACATCAAAAGTCGATATTTTTTTTACGACTTGTTTCTCGGCTAATTTTTCTTTGGCGCGCGCAATTTCTCTTTTGTCCAAAGTTCCTCCACACCGAATTATAAATCCACGGAACTCGGGTTCCAATTCTTCTTCCTCCAACGAATCATCCCAATCTTGCGAGAGTTCTCGAAAACGGAAATCGGCTTTCATTGCCAACTCATCGACCTCCAAAGCCGTTTGATTTAATCCTCTCAACTTCAAACCACTTAAATCACGCAATCGGGAAAGCGCGACGTAGCCTTGCCCTTTTTCAAAGGCTTTACTCAAATCAATCATAGCGGAATCCAAAGTCATTCCTTGACTTTTATGAACCGTAATTGCCCACGCCAAACGAAGGGGAACTTGGGTAAAAGAAGCCAAAGTTTTCCCGGTCTCATCTTCAATCGCCCAAGTTTCTAGTGCGGCTTCAATTAAATCATTGTCCCTTGTTTTAACGAGTGGAAATCCTTTTTCAGTAAATCCACTGATGCGACCCAAGGTTCCATTCACAAAACCTGCATCGTAGTTGTTACGAATAAACATGACTTGCGCTCCGACTTTTAATTCCAAAACCTCCATGGCCAAAACCGATCGTTTCAGGGTTTCAATCAAAATATCATTTCCTTTAAAAGTAGCTTTGAATGTTCGGGATGAACTCCCGATTTGCGCTAAAAACATTTGATTGATTCGATCTACATCCGCATTGTGTGTAAATAATTTGGTTTCCATTTCTCCTTCATCTGGATGATATTCTATACGAGATTCCAACAAATCAATCGACTTTTCAGTCACTTCTCCATTTCTGATTTCATTCAAAATCACATTCAACGCATTTTGGGACTGACGGTGTTGCTCGGTCAAATAACAAATAATGGGATCGGCCTCCAACCACGCATCGGACATAAATGCAAACTTTTGACGGGATGATTCTTCATCATTTCCAATGGGTGGTAATTGATAAAAATCACCTGAAAAAATAACCTGAATTCCACCAAATGCCCTTTCATCTTCTTTAAAGAATTTCAACACTCGATTCACCGAATCCAATTGATTTCTATGCAACATTGACACTTCATCCACCACCAATACTTTCGTGTTTTCCATCTTATCCCGAAAGTATTTTCGCTTTTTCAAACTACTTAAGTAACTGTAAGAAATTTCATCTCGGATCCCAATCCCAGACCATGAATGAATGGTTTGACCATTCATGTGTGTAGCGGCAATTCCAGTCGAGGCTGTTACTGCCACACCAATTTTGTGTTCTTTTAAATACTGTATATATTGATTCAACACATAGGTTTTACCGGCGCCCGCAGAGCCTGTCAGAAAAACATTTCGTCCCGACTTTAAAATGGCTAAGGCTTTGGATTGAGTCATCGAAGATTTATTTTAAAATTTTTAAGTGAATTTACAAAGTTAGAGAATCTATTGCAAAATAGACGGATTCCTTTTCAAGAGCAAAGTCAACGCATCCTAAATCCAATTAAATTTCTCTATTTGATTATCCCAGCCCGTTTTAAAGCGTTTTTCGTTTTCTTCAAACTGCCCTTTCAGGGCGAATTTCTTAATACATGATACTTTGTACTCAATACTCTGTACTTTGTACTCCATACTTTATACAAAATAAGAAACTACCATTCATTCGTCACATAAAATTGCAACAAAACACTTTGGTAATGGTAGTTGTATTTCGCTTGTAACAACGCATTTTGTGCATTCAGCAAACCATTTTTCGCAGCAAAATATCCATACGCATCCAACATCCCCAAACGGTATTTTTCTTCCGTCTTTTCAAAAGAAATTTCTTGGGCAGCTACGTTTTCTTCCGCTTTTCGCCAATTGTCATAGGCATTTTCTGTTTGGGTAAACACTTCTCGCAACGCATTGAAGTACGCTTGTTTTTGCTGTTCTACTTGCAAATCTGCTTGTGCCCATTCAATTTTGGCTTGTTGAATTGCTGTGCGCGTTTGCCAACGGTTGAACAAAGGCATTTGAATCGACAAACCCAAATAATGGTTTTTGTTGTTTTTGAATTGATCGCGCAAAGAAGCAGTTTCCAAATCGACATAAAAACTCGATAACGAATAATTTCCATTGATTCTGGGTAAAAAATTACTCCTTTGCAATTGAATTTTCTTTCGGGCAATTTCTTTTTGCAAATTCGCGGATTTGATTTCTGGACGCAGCGCCGAACCTACCGCATACAATTCCTCCACTTCATCTTGCAAAGGCGCAATCCTCAATTCTTCAGTCGATAAAAAATCGATTTTTTCTTTGAGATTCAATAAATTCAGCATAGCCGTTTCCGATACTTTGAACGCATTTCTAGCCAATAGCAACAATTGTTCTTCCGAGATTTTATTGGCCATCAATTCATACACATCACTTTTGGCTTTGTTGCCCAATTCAAATTCTTTTTGGATTTGGTTCAAAGTGATTTCTGTGTTTTTCAATTGATTTTCTAATAATTCAATTTGTTCTTTGTCGTATTGAATTTGGGTAAACGTTTGAACAATCCGCACAATCAATTCATTTTTCTTGATTTCTTGGTCGAATTTTGCTTTCTCTTTTTGCAATTTGGTGGTTTGAATGTGGATGAAATTTCCCCAATTGAACAATTCGATGTTTGAAGAAAAACTCAAAGAATTCGACTGAATGTCCGAACTCACCCGCGCATTGGTCGTTGGATCGATCACCGAACCAAAATTGTATTGATGGTCCGCATACAATGCAGCATTGGGCAATAAATTCCCGTAAGCTGCCGTGATTTCTTTTTGATAAAATTCCGTGTCCAATGCCGCTTCTTTCAACGACAAATCATTGTCCAAAGCATATTGAATGCAGTCTTGCAAAGTCCAGGTTTTTTCTTGCGCCATCAAAGCCAAACTGAGCAATGAAGTGAGGATTAAGAATATTTTTTTCATGATTTGAAATAGAATTATTCGTATTTTAAATAGTTCACCAAATTAATTTTGGTCGCACGCCACGCTTTCAAACTGACCACCAATAAAGTCAAACTCAACAGAATCAAAAAGCACCCTAAGAAAGGCCAAATGCTGATGTCAATTCGGTAAGCAAAATCCTGCAACCATTCGTTCGCCAAATAAATCACCAATGGAAAAGTCAATAAAATCGACACCGAACCGATGAACAAATACGGCTTGGCAAATCGTAGGATAATGTTCTTGGTTTCTGCGCCCAACGTCTTTCGGATCGCGACTTCTTTCAATCTTTGTTCAATGATGAAGGACGACAAAGCGTACAATCCTAACAGCGCAACCAAAATCACCAAGGCGGTCATGACACCAAAAATGTTTTGTTGACGAACGTACTGTTCATAGGTTTTTTCAAAATTCTTATCGATAAAAGAATACTCAAAAGGCGCATTGGTGATGACTTCTTTTGGCCAATAGGTTTCCAATTCGCTCAAAATATGCGGCAATTTCTCTGCATCAAATTTGATCACCACATTGCGAAGGTTGTACACCATGCTTCCATCAAAAGCTTTCCAATGGTGCATAAAAGCAGCAGGAATTGGTGAAAAAGCATCTGCGATATGATAATTTTTGACCATACCGACGACGATGGTATTCTCTCCTAACTTTTGATTGATGGGATCGTCATAAATGCCCAATTCTTTCGCCAAAGTTTCATTGATCACCACACTGCTGATGGTGTCAGAAGCAAATTGATCCGATAAAAACCGTCCTTTTAACAAAGTCATTTGGGTCATTTCCGGATAGCCAAAATCCACCGAATTGTACTGTACATTGCTGACTTTTTTGCCTTTGAAATTAAATTCAGTCGTCGAATATCCCGTTTGGGTTCCCACCAAAGGACGAACGCTATTGACCGCAGAAACGCCATCGATGTTCATCAAATGCGTTTTGACTTTTTCGTATTCTTGAAAAGGTTTGTCCGTTTTGTACCGAAAATTGAGCGCCATCAATTGTTCCTTGTTAAAACCCAAATCCAATTGGTTCAAATAATTGATTTGAAAATAAACAATCAAACTGCCCATGAAAAAGAAAGATGCAATCATGAATTGTACACCCAACATCGCATTTCTCAAATAAATCCCTTTTGAACTTCTGGAAAAACTGCCTTTCAATACTTCAATGGTTTTGATATTCGACAAATAAACCGCAGGAATAATGCCTGTCAATAGAGAAATCAAAACGACAATCAATACAATGATGCCTAAAAACAAAAGAAAATGAAGTTGAATTTCGGTTTGCATGAAATCATTGAAATAAGGCAAAATCAATTCGATACCGACCATCGCCAAAACAAAAGAAAACAGGGTCAATAAAGTGGTTTCAAATAAATTTTGATAAATAATCAATCCTTTTCCTGCGCCAATCGCTTTTCGAACGCCGACTTCTTTGGCTCTTTTTACGGCGGCTGCCATCGATAAATTGATGAAATTCACCATCGAAATCACCAAAAGTAAAATGGAAATCGCAAACATGATTCGAATGATGCTTTTGTTGCCATAGGGTTCAAAAAAAGTAGCGGAATTCAACATTTCAAAACGGCTATCAACCAACAAAGCAGCGGCAATTTGAAACGGAAAATTCTCCAAAACTTCTTCTACAGTCATGCCTTCCTCTTGAGCTTCTCTTTCGATTTGCTCTGCCCAAACGGCTTGGTAATATTGGTCTTTGAAATCCGAAATACTGATTGGCGTTTTCATTTTGATGTACGCATTGTAGGAATAATTTCCCCAATAATCATCCATTTTCTCAAAAGGATAAATAATTTCAGGCATGATGCTGCTTTTCTCCTCAATTCGAAAAACGCCTTGAACGATGTAATTGGTTTTTCCAATTTGAAGGTTTTTTCCCATGGGATTTTCTTCTCCAAATGCTTTTTTAGCAAAATCCTCCGATACGACCAAATGGTTTTTTGCATTCAGCGCAGTTGCTGGATTTCCTTCAATGAATTTGTATGGAAAAAACGCAAAAAAGTTGGGCGTAGATTCAACGATTTTGGTCGCATGCACGATTTTGTCACCGTTGATGACGTTGGTACTTTCATAACCCATGGCGCTAACGAGCAAAATATCTTCAATGCTGCTCATGTTGGCTTTTGCTTTTTCCATTTGCGGATAGGAAACGCCCCAAACGTCTTTTTCATCATCAAATTGATAACCAACGGAAATGATTCGATCTTTGTCTTGGATCCATCGATCGTAACTCAATTGGTCATTGGTGTACAACAAAGTAATGATGAGCCCTAATAAGCCCAAAGTCAAACCAAAGACATTGATGAAAGTGGCCATTTTGTTTTTGGCGAAATTTCGAAACGCTATTTTTATCCAGTTGTAAATCATTGTTATTTTTTGCTTAATTTTTTAGAATTTGAATTTCTTTATTATGTTTAAACTCATGTGGCCAACGGCAATACTAAGTACTTGATACCTGCTACTTGATACCTATTACTTGCTACTTTGCACTTTAAACTATTCGTATTTTAAATATTTGATTGGGTTTTCTTTGACAGCTTTTAAAGTTCTGAAACCAATGACCAAAAGCGCCAATAGCGTCAAAACCAAGAAGGCAACTGCAAATGGCCACCACGGTATTTCAATGCGGTAAACAAAATTTTCCAACCACATTTTCATGAGATAATAAGTCAACGGAATGCTGCAGAAAACAGCAATGACCGCGATAATGATATATTTCTTGCTGAACATTTCGATGATGTCTTTTTGAGAAGCACCTAAAGTTTTTCGGATGGAAATTTCCCGCATCCTTTGTTCAATGACGAATGAAATCAAGCCAAACAATCCGAGCAAAGCAATTAAAACCACCACGATGGTCAAAATCAAAAATAGATTTTTTTGTTTTTTGTATTGGTCATAGGTTTTCGCAAATTGATCATCAACAAAACTGTAGGAAAAAGGATAACCTGGCTCGATGTCCGTTTCCCATCGCTTTTGCAATTCATTCAAAACTGATGCTGTTTTTTCGGGTTGAATTTTGAACAAAACAGCCGAGAAGTTGTACTGTTGCCAATCCACCGTATGCCAATGAAAAAATAAAGTCGGTTTAATTTTTCGGTCAAATCCTTCAATGAAGAAATCTTCCACGACGCCAACAATGACCAATTTTTCATCCAACATCCCTGATTGAAGTTGTTTTCCAATGGGATCTTTGATGCCCAATTCTTTCACCATGGTTTCGTTGACCAAAACATTTTGAATGGTATCCGATGAAATTTCAGCAGAAAGCATTCTGCCTTCCACTAGTTGCACTTGCATCATGTCCAAATAGTCAAAATCCATCGCACAACTTGCGGCATTGATCGATTGATCCAAATAACTTAAATTATTGGTCACACTATTCAAATAACCAGGCACACGCATTCCAGCTGTGATTTTCTCAACCCCATCGATTTTGTTGAATTCTTGTTTGATGCGTTTGTATTTGTCATAACGGCCATCAAATCGGTAATCATTCAAATAAACCATCACAGTTTGGTCAGCATTGAAACCCAAATCTCGCGTCATCATGTAATGCACTTGTAGGTAAACAATCAACCCACCAATCAAAAAGAAAGTAGAAATGAAAAACTGAAAACCCATCAAAACATTTCGAACCAAAACGCCTGATTTGCTTCGGGAGAAATTGCCTTTCAACACCTTCAAAGGCTGAAATTGAGACAAATAAATCGCAGGAAAAAATCCTGAAACCAAAATCACCAAAAGTAAAATCAATACAAAATAACCGAACAAATCACTCAAGCTCAACTGCATGCTTTTGTTCAGGTATTGGTTGAAATAAGGCAAAATCACTTCCACCAAAGTCAAGGCTAGTAAAAAAGAAAACACACAAAGCACCGCACTTTCGAACATGAATTGTACGATGATGTTTTTTCTTCGTGCACCCACAGCTTTTCTCACACCGACTTCTTTAGCACGTTTCATGGCATTGGCTGTCGTTAAATTGATGAAATTTACACAAGACAAAAGCAAAATCACCAAAGACAATCCGCTAAAAATGTACAACATGGAAAGTTTTCCTTTGCCCAAAGTGCCACCGTCACCCACAGCAAAAAGCCGCATTTTGTTCAGTTGATCAAAGATAATTTCAGTTTTGCCGTATTTGCTTTCGTATTCTTCAGTACTGATGCCTTCTTTCTGTGCATTGGGTAAGACTTGACTGACATACACAATTTCGTGATTGATACGTTTTACCAAATCTTCGCTAAACTTTTTATCTGGAATTTTCACATACAATCTAAAAGAATAATTTCCCCATTTTTCTCCTTGCTCTTCCTTTATTTTCTTCCAATCCATGGGAATCACCGCCTCAGGATTTTCAGAAGAATTGACTTCATTTTCATATACACCTTTGACGATGTATGCTTTGTCCAAAATCTCAATGGTCTTCCCGACGGCCTTCTCATCGCCGTACAATGTTTTTGCCCATTTTTTAGAAATTGCCATGCTTTGACCATCACTCAATACATTTTGCGCAGATCCTTCGATAAATTCAAATGGAAAAAATTCAAAAAAATTGTTGGTTGTAGGCAAAATACCATCCATGTACAAGGACTTCCCTTCCGTTTTCACCAATTCACCACCTTGCCAATTCAAATAAAGATAGTCTTCAATTTCAGGAAAGATTTCTTTCATTTTTTGGCCTTCTGGAATACTTGCCGTGGACCAAATTTCATCACCCATGTCGTGAACCACTTGGTAAACCTCGCTTTTTTCTGAATTCCATTGGTTGTAGCTCAATTCGTCTTTCCAATAAAGCAAGGTCAAAATCACGCCTACCATCCCAATGGTCAAACCAAAGACATTGATGAAAGTGGCCATTTTGTTTTTGGCGAAATTTCGAAACGCTATTTTTATCCAGTTGTAAATCATGGTTATTTTTTTGCTTAATTTTTAAAATCATGTGGCTGAAGCCAATAGGAATACTTGATACTTGCTGCCCGATACTTAATACTAACTATCCTAAAGTCATTTCTTTTTTATTGGCGCGTTCTGCGATGATTTCACCATCTTTTAGTTCAATGATTTTTTGAGAAAAAGATGCATCATAAGCCGAGTGCGTCACCATCACAATGGTCGAACCTTTGGCGTGTAAATTCGTCAACAATTCCATCACTTCATTTCCGTTTCTACTGTCCAAATTCCCTGTTGGCTCATCCGCTAAAATCAACTTGGGTTCGGTGACCAAAGCGCGCGCAACGGCAACCCTTTGTTGTTGTCCGCCCGAAAGTTGTTGCGGAAAATGTTTGTCACGGTGCGCAATGTTCATTCTTTCCAAAATCTCATTGACTTTTTGCTTGCGCTCTGTGGCTTTGATGCCATTGTAAATCAAAGGCAATTCAATGTTTTCATACACATTGAGTTCATCGATCAAATTGAAATTCTGAAAAATAAATCCAATGTTCTTTTTTCGCACTTTGGATCGGCCACTTTCTTTCAGTTGAGCCATTTCTTGTTGGTCAAACAAATAACTGCCCGAAGAAACGTCGTCCAATAACCCCAAAATATTGAGCAAAGTCGATTTTCCACAGCCCGACGGCCCCATGATCGAGACAAATTCTCCCGCTTTGATATGCAAATTCACATTGTTCAGTGCACGCGTTTCAACTTCTTCGGTGCGGTACACTTTGTTTAGATTTTCTGTTTTTATCATTGTGCTACATTTTTATGATTTGTACTTATTTTTGAAATAAACCTTTGGGATTTCTCACGCCCCAAAGGTTCGAGATAATGATTGGAAATGAAATATGTTAATTAAATTTTTCTTGAAACTTGATACTCTGTACTTAGTACTTGGTACTTTGTAGATAGTACTTCCTACTTCAACAACAAGACTTCGATATTTTTATAATCTTCATACGAAGAAGTAATGACTTTCTCGCCCGACTGCAAACCTTCGCTCACTTCATAATATACTGGATTTTCTCTGCCAATTTTGATGGCTCTTCGCACAGCTTTGTTTTCTCCGTCCAACACGAAAATCCATTTTCCAACGGTTTCTTGGTAAAAAGAACCTTTCGGAATCAACAAACTTTCAGCACTTTGCGACAAAAACAATTTGATACTAAAAGACATGCCCATTCGCAGACTTTCTGGAAATTCATTTTTGAACACCAAATCCACCTGAAATTGTCCATCCTTCACTTCGGGTAAAATCTTAGAAATCATTACTTCATAGGTTTTTCCATTGGATTCGATCGTTCCGTTTTGTGCCACATCGAGTTTCGAAATATAATATTCGTCCACTTTCGCACTCAATTTATAGCCATCCATGATGTCGATTTTCCCCAAGCTTTCGCCTGCATTGATGTGTTGTCCCAAAGTAGGATCAAACGAAGAAATCCGTCCACTCGCACTGGCCAAAACCAGGAAATTCATTTTGTTGTTGCGGAGAATGTCTAAATTTCGTTCCATTTTTACCAAAGCTTCATTGATCGAACGAATTTGAACCGCACGTGCTACTTTTTCCCTTTGCACACTAGCTTGGATGACTTCTTTTCGTTTGGATTGGTAATTGAAACTTTCCAAAGATTTTTTGTAATCTTTTTCTGGAATGATTTCAGAAGCAAACAACTTTTTGTCCAATTCATATTGTTGTTCTGCATTGATGAAATCATGTTGGATCAAAATCAATTCTTTTTCCAATTCCAATTCTTGGTTGGTCAGACTAATTTTCAAATTCTTCAAATTGTTGGTTTGTTCGATGATTGCCGTTTCTTGTTGCAAATAACTCAATTCAGAATTGGGATTGTAAATGCGCATCAAGGATTCTCCTTTTTGCACCATCGCACCATCTTCCACAAAAATTTCTTGAACAGCACCGCCTTCAACGACATTGATCAAAACTGAATTCAAGGGTTCTATCTTTCCATTCAATATTAAAATATCCTCAAAACTTCCGTGTTTGACTTCGCGAACCGTGATGCGTGACGCATCGACATTCAAGGATTTCTTTCTAAAAAAAGAAGACGCCAACAAACCCATTAGAACCAAAGCCAAAACGATAATTGGAATGATTATTTTGTATTTCGATTTTTTATTTTGAACTTTCGTGTCCATTAAGTAATTATTTTTCAATGAGATATAGGTGAAAAACATGCCATCGATTAATGAAGTTGTAACTAACTGGGAAATAGGATAGAAAATTCTGGATTGACATTATGACTGTTCGTTTTCGAACACATTTTGTACGAAAGTGGACAATTGAAATATAAAAAGAATGTTCTATTGGGGTAAAAAAGTAAAATAAACCACATAGAAACAGAGTTTAAAAAACAAACAAATGAGAAAAAAAGAAGCCAATATATTGATTGTAGATGATGATTCAGACATTTTATTTTCTGCCCGGGTTTGGCTGAAACGCTTTTTCAGTAAGGTTTTTGTGACGGATGCGTCCAAAAAAATCCAACAATTCATCCAGGAGAATCAAATCGATGTGGTTTTGCTCGATATGAATTACCGAAAAGGTTACGAAGATGGACAAGAAGGTTTGTATTGGTTGAATTATTTACAAGAAAATTCGCCTCAAACTGTGGTGATTTTGATGACGGGTTTTGGCGACGTTGCTTTGGCCATTGAAAGTTTAAAGAAAGGCGCTTTTGATTTTGTGTTGAAACCTTGGAACAATGATAAATTGTACGCTTCGGTCAATGCAGCGGTAGATTTGGCGCGAAAAAACCGAAAAGTGGAACAATTGGAAAAAGTCAACCAAGTACCTGAAATTTCATTTTTTGAGGGAAAATCCATTTCCATATTGCACGCGTTTTCATTGGCGAAAAAAGTAGCAAAAACCGATGCCAACGTCTTGATTTTAGGTGAAAATGGTACAGGAAAATTCATCTTAGCACAAGAAATTCACCGACAATCCCACAGAAATCAATCGGTTTTTGTGCATGTAGATTTGGGTTCTTTGAATGAAAACCTGTTTGAAAGTGAATTATTTGGTTATGCAAAAGGCGCATTTACGGGTGCTGAAAAAGATACACCTGGAAGATTTGAACAGGCGGATGGCGGCACCATTTTTTTAGATGAAATTGGCAATCTATCCTTGGCGTTACAAGCAAAATTATTGACCGTTTTACAAAATAAAACCATCCATCGTTTGGGTGAGTTTCGAGAAAGAAAAATCGATGTACGCGTAATTTGTGCCACCAATGCGTCGATTCATCAAATGGTGAATGAAGGCAATTTTCGACAAGATTTGTTGTTCCGAATCAACACCATGGAAATTCAATTGCCGCCACTGCGTGAAAGAAAAGAAGACGTTGTCCCTTTGGCGGAATTCATTTTGGAAAAATTCAAATTCAAATACCGAAAAACCGATTTGAAATTGTCTGATCAAGCGAAAAAAGACATGGAAAATTATCTTTGGCCAGGCAACATCCGTGAATTGGAAAATGTATTGGAACGCGCAGTCATCTTGGCAGAAGAAACAACGATTGATAGTTATGTGCTTCATTTTTCGGCAATCAATATCCCGGAAGAAAACGCGGAGCAATTGACTTTGGAAGAAATGGAAAAAAAGATGGTCCAAAGTGCGTTGCGCAAATTTCAAGGAAACATCAGCAAAGCGGCAGAAGAGTTAGGCATCACGCGGGCAGCCTTGTACCGCAGAATTGAAAAATTTAATTTGACAGCATGAGTCCTTATTTTGTATTAAAAATCGTGTTGCGATTGGTGTTAATTTGTGGCAGTTCTGTTGCGGCGATTTTCATTTATCTCAACGGTTTTCCGATCACTTCTTTCTTCGTTTTTTTCTTGGTCATCGTTTTTTTTGTTGAACTGTATTTTGCGTTCTATCGACCTTTTCAGGACATTCAAAAAACCTTGCGTTCGATGCTTTCAGAGGATTTCTCTATGCAAACCTCTTCGTCCAGAAAAGGAGAAATTTTTGGCGTTTTGTCTCAAGTCTATGAGAAGCAACGGCATGCTTTTTTTGAACAAGAATCAGTCAAACTCATTTACGACAATTTGTTCAACGGCATTTCGACAGGGGTTTTGATTTTGCGAAAATCGGACGAAAATGATTGGGAAATCTTTTTGATGAATTTAGGCTTTGCTGAAATTTTCCAAATTCCAAAATTTGCTTCCTGGCACAATTTACAACGGAATTTGCCTCAATTTACTCAGAAATTAGAATCCATCGATTTTTCAACCGTGCAACAAACATTGGACATCGCAGTGGATCACAAAGAAAAACAAGCTTTCTCATTGAAAACTTCAACCATTCAAACCTACAATTACACCTATTTCACGGTTTTGTTGGATTCGGTACAATCCATCGTTGAGAAAAAAGAAAAACAGGCTTGGTATGATTTGATGAAAGTCATCGCGCATGAAATCATGAATACCTTGACACCGATCAACTCATTGGTGGGGAGTTTGCAATATTATGCGGACAAAGAACAATGGGAACAAGAAGACGAAAATGATTTCAAGGAAAGTTTGAAAACCATTCAGAAAAAAACCGTGCAAATGCTGGCTTTCGTGGACAATTACCGACAATTAAGTCAATTTCCACAAGCCCAAAAAAGCCATACGAATTTGGCACATGTGGTGGAAAGCGTCATAGAAATGATGCAATCTTGGGCCAATGAAAAAGGAATTAAGCTAAAATTTATTGCTGAATTCCCAGAGATTTACCATACAATCGATCCGAATTTGACCGAACATGTTTTGGTGAATTTGATCACCAATAGCTTGCATGCTTTGGGAAAAAGTCAGAAAAAGGAAAAGGAAATTACGGTGCGCATCCACCAAGAAACTTCCCGAACTTTTATTGAAGTGATTGACAATGGCATTGGCATTGATCCGATGATTCGAGAAAAGATTTTCATTCCGTTTTTTACGACCCGAGAAAAAGGTGCGGGCATTGGTTTGAGTTTGTCCAAAAACTGTATGGAAGCCCAAGACGGTTATTTGAATTTCCAATCCAACGAATCGGAAACCGTATTTTTGATGACTTTTGTGTGAGAGAAAAATAAACGTAAGAACGATGGATAATTATATAGTTAAGGACGAAAATAAGTATTAAACCACATTCAAAAAATAAAAACCCTTCAAAGATTTGAAGGGTTTGATAAAAAATAAATTAATTAATTCTCACGTTGTCTAACCCTCCTTCATCGGCACCTGTTTGAAATTCACCTCGAATCCAAAATTCAGTTACATTTGAAAGTACATTTCTCATTTCTGCCTCTGTTGCTATATTTCCATTTTGGTTTTTCCAACCACTATTGGCTTTAATTTGAACGGCATAATGAGTCCAAGCACTTCGAGGATGTTCAGTTTTATTCATTTGAAAGTAAATCATCCTGTCTCCACTTTTAAAGATGACATCTTTATTTTCAAAAGGATTAGCAGAACCCGTAATTCGTTGGAACAAACTATAACGAAGAGTTGTTCCGAAGTAATTGGATTTATTGCCCAAATAAGAACTAGGAGCTGCAAAATACCAAACACCGCCAGCAACATCATCTTTTGCATAAATATAACCGTTCGAAACACCTCCACTTTTCATGTAATTAGGTTCAATGTAACCTCCTTGGGCATCGCCCACAATTTTCCAACCTGCTGCATCGTTTTCAAAACCAGTATTTACGATAGCAGGTCCCGTTGTGATAGGCGTTGAAGTTTGAACGGATTGTGTTCCTTCAGGAATGTTAATTCCATACTCACTGGCAACCGTTTTTGCTACATCGCAAGCAGTTAGAAGTAAAAGGCTTCCACCAAAAAGCATCAAAGCCATTTTTTTTTGTACTCTTCTTGTTTTCATACTATTCATTTAAAGTTTATTTTCATTGATTGTCAAAGTCTAGTTAGGGCAAGGTGAGATTTATTTTGTTCTTTTTTAAGTGTAAATGAGTATTTCAATGGTCTTATTGAGTATATCCTGATTCTGAATGAGTATTTACATAGTAAGTTTCTATTATAATTCTACTTACTTCCACTTTCTTGTCCAAATTTTCTTGAATAGCAACTGCGATGTCCACCTTTTTTATTTGGTTAAATCTTTGGTTTCGACTGTTAGAAATCGAATTCACCCAAGGATCAAGGATTAGTATCCAACAAACAGAAGATAAAAATCCATTGTTCATTATACCAACAGTTTCAATTTCTCTATTTCCAAAATTTGATACTTGTCATCTTCTCGTTTTCAGACTTTATAAAAAAGAAAATCCATGTAACGCTGACTTATTTTCAACTAGTTTCCTATCCCCTTTTGAGAAGATTTGCTTAAAATTGGCATAAAAAGAATAGAAAGCTTAATTTTATCGAAATTTTACTTCACAGATTAATTATGAGTACATACAATGTAACTGTCAATCAAGAATCGCAATTCGAACTGAGCGATGAGCAAGTAGCGAATTTAGACAGCATTCAACTAAATGGGAGTCAATTTCAGGTTTTAAAAGAAAGCATTTCATATCAAACAGAAGTTGTAAACAAGAATTTTATCTCCCGAAAATACACCATCAACGTAAATCACACTGATTATGAGGTTGAAATTACCTCCGAATTGGATCGTTTGATCAAACAATTAGGATTTGAAGTCGGTGCATCAAAAAAAGTCAATGCCATCAATGCGCCCATGCCAGGCTTAATTTTAAGCATTGAGGTAAAAGTAGGTCAAGAAGTCCAAGAAGGAGATCGACTATTGATTTTGGAAGCAATGAAGATGGAAAATAGTTTCAACTCGCCCCGCGCAGGAATAATAAAATCCGTTGTGGTAAATCAAGGGGAAGCCGTTGAAAAAGGTCAATTATTAATTGAATTCGAAGATTAAGGAAATCTTTCAACCCAAAGAATTATTCAAAATGAAAAAGATATTAGTAGCCAACCGAGGTGAGATTGCCTTTCGGATAATGAAGTCAGCCAAAAAAATGGGAATGAAAACCGTAGCGGTTTATTCCACTGCAGACCGCGAAGCCCCCCACGTGAAATTTGCCGATGAAGCCGTTTGGATCGGAGAAAGTCCGTCCAATCAATCCTATTTGTTGGGCGATAAAATCATTGAAGTTTGCAAAGAATTAAACGTAGATGCGATTCATCCCGGCTATGGTTTCCTTTCTGAAAATGCAGATTTTGCGGAAAAAGTAGAGAAAAATGGAATTATTTTCATCGGTCCCAAATCGATGGCGATTCGGCTGATGGGAAATAAATTAGAAGCCAAAGAGGCCGTAAAAAAATATGATATTCCCATGGTTCCCGGTTTGGATGAAGCGATTACGGATGTGAACAAAGCTATCCAAATTGCCAAAGAAATTGGTTTCCCAATTATCATCAAAGCCGCTGCGGGTGGCGGTGGAAAAGGAATGCGAATCGTGGAGAAAGAAGAAGATATTGAAGAGCAAATGCAAAGAGCCATCTCAGAAGCAACGTCTGCGTTTGGAGACGGTTCGGTTTTTATTGAGAAATTTGTTACTTCTCCTCGTCACATTGAAATTCAAATCATGGCCGATAGGCACGGAAACACCGTTTCTCTTTTCGAGAGAGAATGCAGTATTCAACGTCGTCATCAAAAAGTGATTGAAGAAGCACCTTCTTCCTTTCTTACCCCTGAAATCCGAAAAGCAATGGGTGAAGCCGCTGTGCGCGTAGCTCAAGCGTGTGATTATGTCGGAGCTGGAACAGTGGAATTCCTTTTGGATGAACATAAAAATTTTTATTTCTTGGAAATGAATACGCGATTGCAAGTGGAGCATCCGGTAACTGAATTAATTACAGGTTTGGATTTGGTTGAATTGCAAATTCGTGTTGCACGTGGAGAAACACTTCCTTTCAAACAAGAAGATTTAAAAATCAACGGATGGGCAATGGAATTGAGGGTGTATGCCGAAGATCCTTTGGATAATTTTTTGCCGAGTATTGGAAATTTAGAAGTATATAAAGTTCCAAAAGGCGATGGAATCCGTGTGGACAATGGGATTGATGAAGGAATGGATGTCCCGATTTATTATGACCCGATGTTGGCAAAGTTAATTACCCACGGAAAAACACGAGAAGAAGCAATCTACATCATGTTAAAAGCCATTACGAAATACAAAGTAAAAGGAATTCAAACGACTTTATCTTTTGGGAAATATGTTTTTGAACATGAAGCTTTCACTTCGGGAAATTTCGATACCAATTTTGTGAAGAACTTTTACAATCCCGAAATCATCAAAAATCAAACCCAGAAAGAAGCGGAAATTGCTGCGCTTATGGCGTTGAAACACTATTTAGAAGAAAAAAACATTGTTAGAATCCCAAACTCGTAAACCAGTATGAACCCAACTATAAAGACATTATTAGAACAAAGAGAAAAAGCCCGTTTGGGTGGAGGTGAAAAAAGAATTGCCGCACAACACGCGAAGAAAAAATTAACCGCAAGAGAACGCATCGAATATTTATTGGACGATGGTTCTTTTGAGGAAATCGGAATGTTGGTGGAACATAGAACCCAGGATTTTGGGATGGAGAAAGAAATCTATCCAGGCGATGGAGTGGTAACAGGTTATGGAACCATAAACAACCGTTTGGTTTATATTTTTGCGCAAGATTTCACTGTTTTTGGTGGTTCCCTTTCTGAAACCCATGCTGAAAAAATCTGTAAAGTCATGGATATGGCGCTGAAAATTGGTGCACCTATGATTGGTCTGAATGATTCCGGAGGAGCAAGAATCCAAGAAGGCGTTCGCTCACTGGGCGGTTATGCCGATATATTCCATCGGAACGTTCAATCTTCGGGTGTCATACCACAGATTTCAGCTATTATGGGACCTTGTGCGGGAGGAGCAGTTTATTCACCGGCAATGACGGATTTTACAATGATGGTTGAAAATACCAGTTACATGTTCGTAACCGGACCGAACGTGGTAAAAACGGTGACCAATGAAACCGTAACTGCCGAAGAATTAGGTGGCGCAAGTACGCATTCCACGAAATCCGGAGTAGCGCATACTACTTCTGCCAACGATGTGGAGTGTTTGGAAGATGTAAAGAAATTATTGAGCTATTTGCCTCAAAATAACCAAGAATTGACCGAGAAATATCCGTTTGAATTGGGTCAAGAACTTCGTCCGAATTTAGATACAATTATTCCAGAAAGTTCAAATCAGCCGTATGATATCAAAGAGGTTATCTATGAAATCATCGATGAAGAAAGTTTCTTTGAAATTCACAAAGATTTTGCTGAAAACATAGTTGTAGGATTTGCGCGTTTGGGCGGAAGGAGTATTGGAATTGTTGCCAATAACCCGATGTTTTTAGCCGGCGTTTTAGATGTGGACAGTTCGGTAAAAGCGGCTCGTTTTACTCGATTCTGTGATGCGTTTAACATTCCCCTTTTGGTTTTGGTCGATGTACCTGGATTTTTACCGGGAACCGATCAAGAATGGAATGGAATCATCGTTCACGGTGCAAAACTATTGTACGCTTTGAGCGAAGCCACTGTCCCAAAAGTAACATTAATCACGCGAAAAGCCTATGGTGGAGCGTATGACGTGATGAATTCAAAACACATTGGTGCAGATATGAACTTTGCCTGGCCTACAGCTGAAATTGCGGTTATGGGCGCAAAAGGCGCATCTGAAATTATCTTCAAAAAAGAAATTGCGGAAGCTGATGATCACGAAGCGAAATTAGCTGAAAAAGAAAAAGAATATTCTGAATTATTTGCTACTCCGTATGAAGCTGCAAAACGTGGATTTATTGATGAAGTAATTTTGCCTCACAACAGCCGTCGAAAATTAATCAAAAGTTTCGCGATGTTGGAAGGGAAAGTCGTAGAAAGCCCAAATCGGAAACACGGAAATATTCCTTTGTAATCCACACTAAAAATTAAATCAATGCCGACTCCACGTTTTATCTATTCTGTGAGTCGGTTTTTTTTTTGAGGAAAAATATTCAACTTAAACATGTTGTTATTAAACTTCTGAAAAAAAAACAATGAAGTTTTTAGGCTATTAAGCTAATACTTGTATATTTACGACTGTTTTGTGTTTTATTTAAGAATTAGAAATGAAGCAATCCTGCGACCAACGTAAAAGCTCAAATAAAACTCATACATAATTAGCATTAATAAAATATCCAAAATTCTATGAAAGTAGGAATACCTATAGAAATATCGAAAGACGAATTAAGGGTAGCCGCTACACCCAAAACGGTTAAACGACTTATAAAGCAAGGTTTTGAAGTACAAATTCAAGAAAATGCAGGTCTAAGATCCAATTATTCAAACCAAGAATTCAAAGATGCTGGAGCTACACTTGTATCTTCTGCCCGTACGATTTATGGACAATCGGACATTGTTCTGAAAGTTCAACCGCCCACTTCGGAGGAAGTTATTCAAATGAAAGAAGGATTGGTTTTACTCAGTTATTTATGGCCCGCTCAAAATCAAGAACTTCTGGACCAATTAGTGGCTCAAAAAGTAAATGCTGTTGCTATGGACGCCATTCCTCGCATTTCGAGGGCACAAAAGATGGATGTACTTTCATCAATGGCAAACATCGCGGGATATCGTTCTGTAATAGAAGCTTCTTTTCATTTTGGTCGCTTTTTAAATGGACAAATTACAGCCGCAGGAAAAGTGGAACCCGCAAAAGTTTTGGTAATCGGCGCAGGAGTTGCTGGTTTAGCAGCCATTGGCGCGGCAAAGTCTTTAGGAGCAATCGTTCGTGCATTTGACACCCGAATGGAAGTAGCCGAGCAAATCGAATCAATGGGTGCAGAGTTCCTTACGGTGGATATTGAAGAAGATGGCGCAACCGCTTCGGGGTATTCCAAAGTGATGAGTCCGGAATTTATTGAAGCCGAAATGAAATTATTCTTGGAACAAGCCAAGGAAGTCGATATCATTATCACAACAGCGCAGATTCCAGGAAGAGAAGCCCCCAAATTAATTTTGGATTATCATGTAGCAGCCATGAAACCGGGTTCTATCATCGTAGATTTGGCAGCATCAACGGGTGGGAACTGTGTCTTGACCAAAAATGGTGAGATTTTCACGACCGATAACGGAGTTACGATTCTAGGAAAATTAGATCAATTGCCAACCCAAGCTTCCCAACTTTACGGAAATAACTTGTGTCATTTATTGGATGATATGGGGAAAGCGGAGAATTTCAAAATCGATATGGAAGATGCAGTGGTTTCAAGAGCCATGGTCACCCATGATGGGAGAATCAATTGGCCGCCCGCTCCCCTACCCGTGAGTCCCCAAAAACCAAAACCAGTGGAAGTCGAAATCAGTCCGGAAAAACAAAGAGCCATTGATCTGAAAAGTGCAAAGAAAAAATCGATTTCCTTATTTATTCAATTGGGTGTAATCGGCGCTTTTCTATTTTTCTTAGGTCAATTTGCACCGGCTGACTTTATGCAGCACTTTACGGTATTTGTTTTGGCTGTATTTGTCGGATGGCAAGTCATCTGGAATGTGAGTCATTCTTTGCATACACCGCTGATGGCAGTTACAAATGCGATTAGTGGAATTATCATTGTAGGCGGACTTTTACAGACCACAGGAGATTTTTCGGACCCGCTCACAATTATTGCTTTTTTTGCCATTTTGGTCGCTAGCATCAACATTGTGGGAGGTTTCTTAGTTACACACCGTATGTTGAAAATGTTTAAAAAATAATTCAAACCAGAATTTTAATTATGGGAATTCAAACTGCAGCTTATTTATTTGCATGTATCTTATTTATATTAAGTTTAGGAGGTTTATCCTCTCAGGAATCAGCAAAAAGAGGAGTTCTTTTCGGAATCATCGGTATGGTCATCGCCGTTTTGGCGACGGTATTGGGTGACGGCGTTCAAGGACATATTTACATCATCATAGCCATAGCGATTGCTTCAGTCATTGGAATTATTGTCGCTCGAAAGGTAGAAATGACTGCCATGCCGCAATTGATTGCCATCCTTCATAGTTTTGTGGGATTGGCAGCCGTATTGGTTGGTTTTGGATCGTATTTGGATCCGGAAACGCATCAACTTCCAGCGGTTGAACAGAATATTCATTTAGTCGAAGTATTTATGGGGGTATTCATCGGCGCAGTAACTTTCACCGGATCCATTATAGCATGGGGAAAATTGGATGGGAAAATTCGAAGTAAACCTTTGATTTATCCGGGAAGACATGTTGTCAATATTTCTTTGGTGATCATTTCCATTATTTTAGGTGTTTTCTTTGTAAAAGCACCTGGAACGGAAGGAATGATTTACTTAGGAATCATGACGGTAATCGCTTGTTTCATTGGTATAATGATGGTTATGGCTATTGGAGGTGCGGATATGCCGGTGGTGGTTTCTATGTTGAATTCCTATTCCGGATGGGCCGCCGCAGCCGCAGGTTTTATGTTGAGCAACGATTTATTAATTGTAACCGGTGCCTTGGTAGGAAGTTCAGGTGCAATTCTTTCGATAATTATGTGTAAGGCCATGAATCGATCGTTTCTATCGGTGATTTTTGGCGGATTTGGTAGTACAGCAGTAGGGGTATCTGACGTGGAATTAGAAGGCGAAGTAACTTCCATCAACCACGATGAAACCGCTGATTTACTGAAAGAAGCGAATTCCATTGTCATAGTTCCAGGTTATGGAATGGCGGTAGCAAAAGCGCAATATCCGATTTATGAAATGGTAGATTTATTACGAAAACAAGGAAAAGAAGTACGTTTTGCCATTCATCCAGTTGCAGGAAGACTTCCCGGCCACATGAATGTACTTTTGGCCGAAGCCAATGTTCCGTATGATATCGTTTTTGAAATGGATGAAATCAACGACGATTTACCGAATGTAGATGTTGTCATGGTCATTGGTGCAAATGATGTGGTAAATCCAGGTGCAATGGACGATCCGTCTAGCCCGATTTATGGAATGCCCGTCATTAAAGTATGGTTGTCCGAAAAAGTAATCGTGATGAAAAGATCGATGTCCGTGGGTTATGCCGGCGTAGAAAACCCACTTTTCTATAAAAACAATGCAGATATGCTATATGGCGATGCGAAAGAAAGTGTCAATAAAATACTTGGCTTTTTGAGGGATTAATTAATTTAGAAATACCAAGTGTGGGATTT